>Ga0114999_10000030_pt1 | contig 185224 bp, 143 predicted proteins | sample ArcticOcean_MG_C_3_FD_89820 | JGI IMG/M metagenome (GOLD analysis project Ga0114999, IMG submission 89820) | Marine microbial communities from western Arctic Ocean - ArcticOcean_MG_CB8_126 | ecosystem: Environmental > Aquatic > Marine > Oceanic | place: Arctic Ocean: Canada Basin | collected...
CAGCCCAAGTTCATGAACTATACCGATATGACGAAGGCGGAGGAGTTTACGGCGGATTGTGTTAAAGTCAGGATCAAAATCTGAAAGCGTCCGGGGTCCGAAGTCCGAAGTCCGAAGTCCGATGTCCGAAGTCCGGGGGGCGTCAGAGGTAAATGATAGGCGGTGAGGTGATAACCAGAATAACAAAGGAGGGAGGCGCAATATGGAAGTGAAGCACTTGACGACGGCGGAGCTCGAGGCCGGGCTGGATGAGGTGAGGAAGGCCCCGACGGATGAGGGTACGCTCGATATGATTGTCCGCAGACCTGAAACACTGGAGCGGGAGATCCTGGAAGCGGGCGAATTGAGTGTTGACGACGGGCTGGTGGGTGATAACTGGAAAGCCCGGGGGAGTGGGATGACCGACGATGGGAAGGCCCATCCCGAAATGCAGCTCAATATTATGGGATCCAGGGCGATTGATCTAATCGCCACGAGCAAGGACCGCTGGCATCTGGCGGGCGACCAACTGTTTATAGATATCAATTTGGGACCGGACAATCTGCCTCCGGGGACACAGCTTACGCTCGGATCTGCAGTCATCGAGGTGACGGCAATGCCTCACACCGGCTGCAAGAAGTTCGTTGAAAGGTACGGGGCGGACGCGATGAAATTTGTGAATTCGGATGAAGGAAGCGCGCTGAGGACGAGGGGCATTAATGCGAAGGTGGTCAAAGGCGGGACGATTAAGGTTGGGGATGTGGTCAGGAAGAAAGAGTAGGGGCGTGTCCGAAGTGCGACGTCCGAAGTGCGAAGTGCGAAGTCCGAAGTCCGAAGTCCGGGGGGCTTGGGAATCAATGAGACAGTGTCCGAAGTCCGGTGTCCGAGGGGCTTTTGGAAATCGATAAGACAGTGTCCGGGGTAGGGCGTTCGAGGGGCTACCGTAGGCGCTAACTGGATAAGAAAATGGCGGTCGGAAGTTGCATCTTCCGGCCGCCATTTTCTGTTTTGGATATCCACGTAAGGCGTAAGGAAGTGGCTTTAACATTGAGAAAAACCGCTGTTCCGAAGGGTGAAATGGCCCTATATTTCCTTCAGGAGGAAGAAATAATATCATACGATTATTTAGTATTAAATAGTATGATTACAAAAATATAGACGAATGAGTTTTTCTTCAGATAGAATCATTTTGACCCGAGAGGAGGGTCTGATGACAAATGCCCTGGTACAGGATGGGTTCGAGGATCTCAAGGGTGAAGTTGTTAGATTGATGCACGGCGGAAAAATGAAGGCAGAACAAGCCTTTTTAGACGAAACTTTGAGGACCTATCACGGCATCGGGCAGGTTCTGGACCACTATTTGTTGCAGAAAAAGGACCGTGCAGAATACGGTGAACGTGTGGTTTTGAGGCTGTCCCAGGAGGTGGGTATTGGCAAAAGTGCCCTTTATAGTGGATTGGCTTTTTTTCGTTTAAATCCAAAATTCCAGACGCATGGAAAATTGACCTGGTCTCATTATCGCGCGTTGCTGGCTCTGCCCTCGGTGGAAGATCAGCACGCGTATGAAATGGCCGCGGACGAGAACGAGTGGAGTGTACGTGAGCTGGAGACACAGATCAGGGCGATGACGCTGGAGGATTCGGACCAGGGGACGCTCTCTGCGCTGTCTAGCGCTGTATTGCGCCCGGATGAAAACCTCCCTGCGCTCAGGGGCTGGTTTTACACCTATCGCCTGGTCGAAGGGAGCTCCGGTCAAGGGGATCCGTCGCTTCCGGGTGATGGCGACTTGAGATTGGACCTGGGGTTCGGGACTCACCTGGCCTGGCCGCTCAAGGGTGTGGAAGAGGCTCGGGCAGGGGATTACCTGACCGCAACGAGGGATCGCTCGGGCGATTATTCGTTCGCTCCCGGGGATGGACGACCTGCTGCCTTCTACACGTATATCGCCAGGGTGATCCGTGTGATCGACGGAGACACGATCTGGGTGGATATCGATTGCGGTTTCCGGGTGTGGTGCCGGCAGAAGGTACGGCTCCGCGGGATCGATTCTCCCGAGCTTCCGACCGCTGCAGGGGTTCGCGCCAAGAGTTTTGCGGCACGAGAGCTTGCGGAAGCCACCTTCGTGGTGGTTACGACCACAAAACCGGACAAGTATGATCGTTACCTGGGAGACGTGTTCTACGCGCCAGGGGAGGACGATCCGGAGCGTGTTTTGAGGGAGGGGAAGTTTCTGAACCGGGAATTGTTGGTGAGGGGGTTGGCGGAAAGGGTGAAGAGATAGGAGAGAGGCGAGAGGCGAGTCCGAAGTCCGAAGTACGAAGTCCGGGGGGAGCCTGCTTTGACCGAAGCTGAGGAGGGCTGGCACGGGGGTTGAGACGAGTTGCGAGTTACGAGAAAGGGACCCAAGTCAGAGGCTGCGGAGGGCAACCAGGCGCTCAAAGGTTGATGTGGACGCGTGAAAGCTAATTGAGTATTTTGTGGCGTTGGAACGTAGTATCCCACAGACGCTTTTAACCCGGAGGAGATATGGCCGAAGAGAAACCTACGATCAATATTGCGCGGAACGGACCGCTTCTTGTGAAGGGTCTGAAGCATCTGAAGGATGCTGACGGAAATCCGATTCCGATGGAAAAGGACGTGATTGCACTCTGCCGCTGCGGCGCATCGGAGAACAAGCCCTTTTGCGACGGGACACACAAAGAAATTGGATTTACGGGGGACGTCGCGCCAGGTTCCGAAACGACGGCAGATGGTGAAGGAACTGCCGACGGTGCCGAGGAGATCAGTTTCTTTGAAGATGGTCCGCTTCATATCCAGGGTGGTGTTAAGCTTAAAAATCCAGACGGGGGAGCACCGGAAGATTCGAATGAGTATTTCCTCTGCCGGTGCGGCGCTTCGAAGAACAAACCTTTCTGTGACGGAACGCACAAGGAGATTGGCTTCAAGGGTTAGCGCCGGGTCGTGAAAATGGTGTCTATACTATTAATGAGGGGCTGCGAGTTATCTCGCGGCCCTTTCTGATTCAGGGACACCGGCGAACCGGCTTTTCTGACTGCCGGATCGAACTCCGGTTTTGCGCACCGTCGAGATCGGATCTGTTCCTGAACCCATTCCCATCTTGAAGCGGTTTCGTGGGTGGACGAGGTTGGGTTTTTTGGGTATGCTTGTGCGACAACTGTGCGAGAGCTGGAAAGCTCTTCAAGCTCAACCGGTAACAAGGAGCGTGACATTATGGCTGAAGAAAAACCCAGTATAGATATTCCAGAAAAGGGACCATTTCTGGTTAAAGGACTGAAGAAGCTGACCGATTCGCAGGACAATCCGGTGGCAATGGAGAAGGAAGTAATTGCCTTGTGCAGGTGCGGGGCCTCGAAGAACAAACCCTTTTGTGACGGCGCCCATTCCGAAATCGGATTCTCGGGAAAGAAGGAACGAAAGGAAACGTACGACACAAGAGAATTTGACGGCGAGGGCTTGACGGTCGTGGACAATATTGGCGTCTGCTGCCACGCCGGTGTGTGCGTAGAGAACGCCCCCGGCGCTTTCTTCGAGTGGGACGGAGATATCCGGATTTCCATTCCCGACGGGGCAGACAAGGAGCAGATCATCGAGACGATTCGGGCGTGTCCTTCCGGCTCTCTGGCTTACAAGCTGAAGGATGAATTGCACGACTGCTATTTCTCGGAACCGGAAGTTTTTATCTCCGAGGATGGCCCCCTTCACATTCGAGGCGGGATCACTCTGAATAACTCGGACGGGGACGCACCGGCGACCTCCGATCACTATACCCTGTGCAGGTGCGGCGCTTCCAAGAACAAACCCTTTTGCGACGGGGCACACAAGGAGGCCGGCTTTAAGGGATAGTCCATTTGACCGGGTCAGGCGAAGATTAGAAATGGAGAAGGGACCGCGAGGGAAATCGCGGTTCCTTTTTTCGTGTACGGCGCGGTGTCAGGTGGGAGAATCAGACCCCCGAACGGGGACCCACTGCATACTCAGGTAGCCCGGATTAGGCCGTTTGGCGAAATTCTCCGCATACCCGGGTATTCACCCGCTTAAGTATATGATTTAAAATGCGATAGCTGGTTGATCCCGGCTAAGCCAGTGTCAAGATCTGCATATTCGAGTATGCAGGACGACGAATTCCGGGTCCGATTCCGTGTGAGCCCCCAAAAGAATCTGATCTTCTAAAGTGCGGGATACCAGAGAGTTGTGGGGAACCGTTCGGCGAACATCGCTCGCCGTTCTTTTTTGGCACACTTATTGTCTTGTATCCTGGTGATTCGAGGTCCTTTTCCTTTACGAAACCACTCAACACATATCCCGGGGAACACAATGATTTCTGCCAAAATTCTCAGCCGAGTGTGCGGAGTCGCCGTAACGGTGCTGCTGCCTGCCCTTTGCGGAACTGTTGAGGCGCAGGTACCCGCGACCTATTACAAACAGAACTGTTTTAGCTGTCACACAATTGGCGGCGGACGGTTGACTGGTCCCGACTTGAAAAATGTAGAGGAAAGACAAAACCGTGAGTGGCTCGTGGCGTGGATGCTGGATCCTCCCGGAGTGCTGGCGAGCGGAGATCCCTACGCGGCCAGGCTGCAGAAGGAAGCCCGCGGCGCGGTGATGAATCTGAGTCCGGGTATGACACGGGATCTCGCCAATTCGCTGCTCGAGCTGATCAAGGCGGAGTCGGTGCTCGAGAAGTCGCAGTTCGAAGGCGTCAAGGTGAGCGACCGGGCGCTGCTGCCAGAGGATATCGAAGAGGGCCTCGCCAGCGGATCCACCGGGTTTCACCATTTGGCCGAATTACACGAAATTCCATTTCGCCCACTTCTTCGCTCGACGTCATTCGGCTGTGTTCCGCCTTGACTCGCTCCAGGTCTTCGGGATGCACGTGCGCCCACCAAAATTCTGTGAGAGAACCCGTGTAATTGCCAGGAATACCCCAAATTCTGGACAATTCAGGTGTCCACTCTCCCGTACCGCTGATCAGATCTACTTTGAATATTCCGATCTTTCCAGCTTCCAGGGCCAGCCCATGGATGCGCTCCCTTTGCCGCAGCTCCTCCTCTATGCGTCTGCTGGAGGTGGTATCCTCAAAGGTGATCACTACACCGTCAATCACGTTTGCCGAAGTGCGATAGGGTCGAATTCGCATGATGTAACTGCGGTTCTCACGATCTACCACTTCGAATTCTCGCAGGGCCAGATCACCGAGAACTTGCTGGCTGCATTCATCGATGTCGACACCCACAAGCGATGTAGCCAGATGCCTGATCGGGCGTCCGGAATCCGTCGCAGTCAGCGGAATGATTTTACTTGTTTTGGGAGTGAAACGTCGGACACACAGATCCAGGTCAAGGAAGATGGTTGCAATTTCGGTGCTGTCCAGCAGGTTCTTCATATCATCGTTGGAATTGGACAATTCATCCATCCGGGCCTGTAATTCTGCGTTAACTGTGACCGTTTCCTCGTTGAGCGATTGGAGCTCCTCTTTGGAAGTCTCCAGCTCTTCGTTCGTGCTCTGGAGTTCTTCGTTGGTCGATTGCAGCTCTTCGTTTATTGACTTGAGCTCTTCGTTCGAGGTTTCAAGCTCCCCGATGGTCGTCTGCAGGTTCTCTTTGGTGTACTGGAGGTCAAGTTCGAGCGCCTCCGTGCTTGAGTCCCCAACCGCCCCCGTGCCAGGTGTTGAGCGGCGACGTATATTTGGTTTTGGGGTGTCGTTCTCCTTGAAAACAACCATCAGGAGTCCGCGTGTGGAAGTCTGCCCAATAATGGGTCTAACCGTCAGGTCAACACGCAACCAGTTGCCGTCGTAATTCACCTTCAAACCCTTATGAGTTATCTCCTGCTTTTTGTCAGTCGCCTGGCGTATGGCAGAGGCCAGTTCTTTCCTAAGACCGGACCGAGCCATGTCCAGGATGCTCACGCTCGCCCTTCCTTCGGCAAATTCCAGGTATCTTCCCGTTTGTCCGTGAATGTAGACCGTGTCGCCGGCGTCGTTGATGATTGCGCAGGGAGGGGTGTCACTTTGGTGGAGGATCGTCTGGACCATTTCCAGTGCACTCAACTCTTCCGCGCTCCGCACGGCCTCTGGAATCTCCAGATGGAGTTTCCGAGCAGGCTGGGTAGGGAATACCAGGTTTGAAGGGCTACCAGATGTCGGGGGTTTTCGATGGAATATCTTCCATTTCTTGTGGGAGGCGGAGAACAATTCGGCGTCTGCGCCCGCCGACTCCGAGGTCCCCAGGAAAAGAATCCCTTTGGCTTTGAGGCTGTAGTGGAAAATCGACAGCAGCTCCCGCTGCAATTCCGTTTCCAGATAGATCAGCAGATTGCGGCAGCACAGCAGATCTACCTTTGTGAACGGCGGGTCCTTGATTACGTTCTGTGGCGCAAAGACGAGCATCTCTCGAATGGATTTCTTCACCCGGTATTGGCCACCTTCCTCTTTGGAAAAGTAGCGTTTCAGGCGTTCGGGGCCAACGTCTGCCCGGACGCTTTCGGGGTAGAGACCGGTTCTGGCAAGGTTGATGGCATCCTCGTCCAGGTCGGTGCCAAATATATTGACCTGGAAATGGCGGCCAGCCTGCTCCATGCATTCGTGCAGCACAATGGCAATCGAATAAGCCTCTTCTCCGGTGGAGCATCCCGGGATCCACACGCGAATGGCATAGCCGTCAGGCTTGTCCAAAAATACCTTGGTCATGATCGTTGTTTGAAGGACTTTGAATGCCTCCGAGTCTCGGAAACAATTCGTGACTCCGATCAAGAGCTCTTTGAACAGGATGTCTGCTTCACGTTCGCTTTTCTGCGCAAAGCTCACGTAATCCGTGATGTTTTCAATTTGGTGGACGCTCATCCGTCGTTCGATCCGTCGGCAAATTGTGTTCTTCTTGTACTGCGAAAAGTCGTGGTTGGTCCGAGACCGAAGGATGATAAATATTTTCTGCAGCACATCGGGAATGGGTCCTTCATCGGGAACAATACTCGGCACCACGCCCCCGTTGGTGTGCCGGATATACTTCACCAATTGCTCGGGCATCTCCTCAGGCGCCAGCACATAGTCCACCAACCCGGTGGCGATGGCACTTCGCGGCATCCCGTCATACTTGGCCGATCGCTCATCCTGAACCATAACGAGGCCTTCGCCACCTTTAACGGCCTTCATGCCCAGGGTGCCGTCCGTGCCTGTGCCGGAAAGGATGATACAGACTGCATTCCGTCCCTGGTCTTGCGCCAAAGACCGTAAAAACGTGTCAATAGGAAGGTTGGCGCCTCGAGGCTGGACCTGATCCATTAGATACAATATACCTCGAAGGATACTCAAGTCCTTGTTGGGCGGAATCACGTAGATTCGATCCCGTTGGACGGGCATGCCATTTTCTGCCTGACAGACCGGCATGGCCGTCACTTTCTGCAACAGTTCGGGCATAATGCTCACGTGTTTTGGATCTAAATGAACCACCAGAACAAAGGCAATCCCGCTATGCGTTGGGGTGGCTTTAAAAAATGATGTCAGGGCTTCCAGCCCGCCGGCAGAGGCCCCCATCCCAACAATTGGAAACGCGAGCGTAGCCTCCGCGGCTGTCGCATCAGCTTCATCACCAGTTGTTATTTCTGGCCGTACGGCATCAGGCGAATTTGGCTTTCCGCTGGCCGTAGACTTCACCGAAGTTCCTGTATCAGACTTTATGACATCAGTCTTCCCGGTGGTATCCGGACGCTTCCTTTTGGCCATTTTGTTGCTCCCTGCTGATCTGTGAAAGGGCGTGCACGTTAGACTGGATTCGTTGCCGGGCTACCCCGAATCTGTATCCCTTTCAGACCCTTCCATTGCGGTAGCCGACAGATGTTTGGAGCCTGGTAATGCTATCGCCAAAGCGGAATTCGAGATTTCTGAAACATGCTGTTCCTACGCGTACGATGCCCTGCCCTCTGGGGGAAGTCAAGAGAAAACGCAAGCGACGGGGAGCCAGGACTTTGGCAGGGTTACCTGGACATATTCCAACCGGTTAAATTTTGCGCGTCCGAGATCTCCAAAGTCAACACCGCGGGATCATTCGCTTTGCTGAAACCCAAAAGATTCCGGTGACTGAAAGGTTTCAACAATAGAAGTCTGTCCTTGACGCGGAATGTTGATCTCCTTTCATTTGTATGGCGTGTTTCGAATTGATTCGGTTCGACAGAGCCGCAATGCCACCAGTTCACCAGATCGAGGAGTAGTTATGAGTCAGAATCCCATTCGAATCGGCGTGATCGGAGCCGGCGCAATCGGCCCTTCCCACGCTCATTCCCTACAGGATGTTCCACAAGTCAAAATGGTCGCGGTCTGTGACCAGAGAGAGGAAGCGGCCGAAGGATTGGCGAAGCAGTACGGTGTGGAGGCGTTTACGGATTTATCCGATATGCTTTCGGTTGTAGACGCAGCTACACTGGCTATTCCAAGCGGTTTGCATCTCGATCCCGCACTGCAGGTGATAGAGGCAGGCAAGCATTTGCTGGTAGAAAAGCCGCTGGAGATCACGACGGAGAGGATCGACAAGATTATAGCGGCAGCAAGGAAGCATCCGGAGGTGAAGGTCGCAGGGGTGTTCCAGACGCGTTTTGCACCCATCGTTTGGAAGTTGAAGAAGCTTTTCGATCAGGGACTTTTGGGTGAGGTCTATTCCGGCAGTGCTTACATAAAGCGATATCGCACGCAGGAGTACTATGACTCTGGCGGCTGGCGAGGGACCTGGAAAATTGACGGAGGCGGCTGTCTGATGAATCAGGGCATACACCTTGTGGACCTTCTGTTGTGGTTCTGTGGTGATGTCTCCCGGGTGATCGCACATACGTCCTCCGTTGGCAGGGACATCGAGGTAGAGACACAGGCGCTGGCATTGCTGAATTTCCAGAGCGGTGCGAGAGGTGTGATCGAGGGTACGACACTTGCCTATCCGGAATTGCCGCAGTATCTCGAGATTTATGGGTCCAGAGGAACGCTGGCATTTACCCATGAAAAATTGATGCGCCTGGATCTGATCGACGCGACCGATGAAGAAGAGGCGGCAAAGGAGGAGCTGATCCAGATCGGGAATACGCTCGAGGCCGATCGGCTGAAGCTGGTAGGTGAGGCGGAGGCCGGTACGGCGGTTCCGCACGTAGAGATGGGTCACGCGCCGGTGATCGAAGATTTTGCGAAGGCGATTCTTGAAGATCGAAACCCGCTGGTGGATGGGCCCGAAGCACGACGATCGGTGGAGCTGATTACTGCAATTTACGAGTCAGGCAGGCAGAATGGGAAACCCGTGTCTCTCGGCTGATACGTTTTGGATCTATGACCGAATGGAGGAGAAATGTCTGTGCTTTTCGAGGAAATGACGAGGGAAGAGATTCGAGAGGTTGCGCCAGGGGCTGTGGCAGTAATGCCAACCGCGGCTACCGAGCAGCACGGCCCCCATATGGCCGTTGGAACAGATACATTGCTGGTCACCACTGTTGCGAAGCGTGCGGCTGAATCGGCTGCAGGAGATGTTCCGGTGGTGATTACGCCGGCCCTTGCCTTCGGTTCGTCCTGGCACCATTACCCTTTTGGAGGGACGTTGTCGCTCACGAGTGCAACGTTCGCGAGTGTGGTGGTCGAGGTGCTGGGAGGCCTGGTGCGTGCAGGCTTTAGACATCTCGTGGTGCTGAACGGGCACGGCGGCAATAAGGATCTGATCGGAATGGCGAATCAGGATCTGGTGAACCGCCTGGAGCAGCCGGCAACAGTGGCTTCCTGTAATTACTGGGATATCGCGATGCCCGCACTCAAAGCGGCTGATCTGATGCCCGCCAATCGCATCCCCGGCCACGCGGGTCAGTATGAAACTTCGGCGATTCTTTCATTGCGGCCGGATTGGGTGGATGAAGACGCCCGTCAGAACGTGCAGGATATGGCAGGAAAAGATTCCGGCCTGGATGTGGGACTCACCGGCGCTACGGTGCAGACTTACGGCGCCTGGGGAAAGGGTCCCGGGCACACGGATAACCCCGCAGCTGCCTCGGCGGATGTCGGCGGGAAGATGGTCGACATTATCGTGGCGGAAGTGGCGAGGTTTTTCAGAGATTTTGCAAAAGTTCCCGGGCCATCGGTGGACTGAGCTGCGGGGCGTTCCCAAATTGGTGATGTGGGTGGTGACAGGAGGGATGGGAGAGATGAATGAATATGCACAGCAGTTTCAGATGATCAGCAGGCGTTCCCCAAAGAAGACGCTTCTGATTCTTTGTTTAATAATCCTGCCCATTACGGCAGTTTTTGCCCAGGTGGTAGGAGACTTCACAGGGGACGGCGAGGTCCATATTGATGACTTTATTGCGTTTGCCCGCAATTACGGTAAGACGAGTAAGGACAGTTCATTCGATGCCCGGTTCGATCTCAACGGGGACGGAGAGGTGGGGTTTCCGGATTTCGTGAAATTCGTGTCGAATTTTGGTGTGACCCAGGAGGATCTCCGGGAAGATCCGACATACCTCCAGCAGCAGATCAAGCACATTTCTGACGGTGATCTCTTTGCGGCGATGAATTTGAATCAGGCCGGACTTGAAGCGGTGAAAATGGCGGTCGAAGCGGGCAACTACCCGGCGGCATACACGGCCTGGGGTGAGTACTGGGATTCGAGACCGGGATTCGCTTACGTGAATTCCGGTACGCCGTTCTTCACGGTAGATAAGGCCATGGAGATTTTTCCAAAGGGATCCTATACCGCCTCAGCAGATCGCGTTGTTGCGCGCGATATCACAGGTTGGGGTGGTGTGACTATCCAGCATGGCCACATCGTGGACTTTAATGCGGACTATGGTCAGAGCGGCAAGTATGGATTTCACTATTGGGGGTGGTCCAGGCCCCTCCTTTACGCGTATATGCAGACGAGAGATACGAAGTATCTGGATGCCTTCGATGAACTCTTCAACCAGTGGTATGAGCAGCGGGACGATGTCGTTGGAGGTTTCTCCCATCTGGATTCGATCTGGTACGAGCTGGGTTTGGGGTCCAACCGCAATCGCATTTTTCTCGAATTCTATCGGTTGAACAGGGGACGCCTTTCCGCCAAAACGCACGAGAGGATGCTCAAGAACTACGTGGGGTCTGCGCGATGGTTGTATGAGCTGGAGGACGAGGGATATCGATCCGGAAACTGGCAGGTTATGGGCTCCTACGCCCTGGCCGAGCTGGGGCTTAATCTTCGCGAGTTCAAGGAGTCTGAGAAGTGGATCACCCTCGGTACGTACAGAATGGAAGAACACCTGACCCGGGATTTCCACGAAGACGGGTGTCACTCCGAGCGTTGTCCTTCGAGCTATTCGACGATCGTTTATCGCGATCCTCGCAATCTTGCCTATTTGCTTGAGCAATTTGGCGGATACGAAGATAAGGTCGCCGCGTTGCAACCCCCACTCGAGCGGACGCTTACGCACTGGATGTATCTGATGAGTCCCCTGGGAACGCAGCCTGCAGTGAATGATGGTGGGCGCGGCCGGTTCAACTCCGATTTCTTCGTGGATGGAGGAAGGGGCTTCGACCGACCCGATTTTCTCTGGCTCGCAAAGAATCTCCTGGGTGCGGATATTGACGATCCAATGGAAGAACCGGCTTTCACATCTATGGATTTCAGACCATCCGGGTTTGCGGTCATGCGGCAGAATTGGACGAAGGAAAGCCCGTACCTGATGATCAACTATGGTCCCTGGGGAGGTGGGCATTCGCACCCCGATATCTTGAGTTTCGAGCTGTTTGCCTATGGTGAGGCAATGGCCGTGGACGCGGGCATTGGTGTCAGCTACGACGACCCGCATCATCGGCCCTGGTATGTGACCTCCAAAGCGCACAATATGCTGGTGTTCGACGATGCGAAACTCGATCGCAAGGACGCCGTAGGGGTGGATCCGGTTTGGAGCTCTGGCGATCTGCTGGATTACTTTTCGGCGGAACAGCGAGGATACGAGTCGAGCGGGATCTGGCACCGCAGGCATTTCCTGTTCCTGAAGCCTGAAGATTCGTCACCTGATGCGAATCCGTATTTCCTGGTTTTTGACGCTTTTTCTACGGTTGCGATGCGCCGAACAGCTTCGTTCATGCTCCACGCTCCTGAGCCGCTCCTGTGGGGAGGTCCTGGTCAACTCTATTCCAAATCGCCGGGGCTGGTTGTGGCTACCCCCGATCCTGTCGCAATCAGCCGCGGTATGGGAATGGCCAATCTGGGTGGCGTGTCCTCCCCCGGGCGGCGTGAGATTGGGTGGGTATCGCTGGAGGTGAAGACCACAGGCGGCAGCCAGGTGGATGGCCTTCCGGTGGTGCTGTTTCCGTATGTAGATGAGTTTGATAAGAGTGTAACGGTCCGGCGAGGCGAAAATGCGGGTCCAGGAGGTACGCTGTATCTTACTGTGCTGCACGGAGAGGTCACGGACCACATCTTGATTTCCGATGGCACGTTGAGATCCTTCGGGAATGGCAACCTGACGACGGATGCAAAATGCGCTGTGGTGAGAACCCGGCTGGATGGCACATACATTTCCCATTCTGTAGCTGCAGGTGCCAGACTGAACTATCGTGGGCAGAAGTTGATACGCTGAAGAACATGACCGGTATTTTTGAGGCCGTGGGCACCTTGCTCACGGCCTTTCTGTTTGGTGTTCCGTTTTCATTTGGATTGCTCTATATTGGCCCGCGTTGTGGCGTTCCTGTATTTCCATACCGGTGTTGTGAGAGGGTCTAAATGCGCCTACTGCTGATATTGGCAATCCTGATGATGAGTTCTGGTCAAAGCGAGGCTCAGAATATATTTTCGCCCGGGTTCCATTTTGGCGAGCTCAATATTCCAGATATGGAGGAGAAAGTCGAAGTTGGTGTGCATCTGGACCGGTTCACAGAGTATGGTAAGCCACTCTGGCCAGGATGTGATGCGTTCACAGAGGTGATCAATAATGACCGGAAGAAGTATGGTTTGCGTGACAACAACAAAGTGACAATCGATCCCGTTGCTTTGGATCAGACCATGGGATTCAACTTGCTTGCGATTTCATACCAGAAAAGAATTGCGAAGTTTCACAGGCCTTCTGTCAGGATATTTTCAATTTTGGGTCTGAGCATCGAGGAACCGACGAAATTTCTACAGAACAAATTCATGCACGAATTCCTTTTCGATATGTTTGGCGATCCAGCGTGTCACGTACCCACGAATAAGACTCGAACAGCATTTGACGCAGGATTGGGGTTTGAGGCCAACTGGTGGATGTTTCCGATTTTCAAATGGATGCCTTTTTTTGGCGGAGTCGGAGCAGCCGGCGGTACGATCCACCAGGAGGCGTTCGTCCAGATTGGAGCAAAACTCGAATGCAATTGTGGAGGGTTGTCCGGGATGGTGAGAATGGGCGCGACTGCGCCCGGGTTTGCCTTCAAAGGACCCGCAATCGCAGGAGACTACAGGGCCTTCCAGGTAGCCGGCGTCCTGAACCTGAACAAGATTCATCCGGTTCTTCCGGATACGGAAGCCGGAATTTATCGGACCCAAGGCTGGCTTCTCACCCAGATGGGTCATCGGATTGGCGAGACGCTTGTTTTCATAAATGTCAGTTGGCAAAATGGTGCCTATACTGCAGAACTTACAAACGACAATATGGGCGGAGGTGACTTTGGACCGACATTTGGTTTTCGCCTCCAGGCCCAGGTGCCAACGCTAGTTCGTTACGGAAGTAAGGTTTTCGACAAGATTGGACTGAAATGAACAGGGAGGTCCAATGCGCAATCGTGTGATCGTGGTGGTTGTATCATGTCTCCTGCTGCAGGGATGCGCCACCATTGTGGGGCTGAATTTGTCCACCCGGCTTGAAGAGATAGATCTGACGAGTTCCGTCGTGGATCTAAGGACGGAGGGAACGAGTGTCTTGATCACTGTGCCTCTGACAATAGATATTAAGGATTCGAAGGGTTTCAATCTGGCTCTGACTTATGGTTACGTCGAACACATTGAATCCTGGACCTGGATTTCTGCGAAAGAGTATAAGTATCGATTCACCATGGAAGTACCCTCAGCCGACATCAGCGAAGAGCTTGAATTCACGCTTTGGAAAATGCATCCCGACACGGAAGCGCCGGAAAGGCTGGCGGGAATCAAGGCAAGTGTGCAGCGTTTTAACTACGCCAAAAGGACGGCAGTAAGTTTTGCCATCCTGTCGTTTTTCTTCTGGGCAACAAAGTAGACACACATGCCCGCATCCGGTTCCTGTGTTTGCATCGCACTTCATCTTTTTCCTGCACATTGGAGACCCGTTTGGCAGTCGCCAACAAGAAGACACCGAATATCCTCATCTTCCTTGTCGACCAGATGCCATTCGATGTGATGGCTCCCGGCAATCCCTGCCAAATGCCAAACGCTGAGAGATTGGTCGAGGAGGGTATTTCATTTACCCGGGCGTTTACTTCCTCGCCGCACTGTTGCCCCTCCAGAGCCACGTTCGCAACCGGACTCTATCCTTCACGACACGGTGTGTTCAACAATGTGGAAACAAATACAGCCTTTCAGTTCGGGCTGAATCCCGGAGTGCGGACTTTTTCTGACAATCTGGCCGAGGGTGGTTACAAGCTGGCCTATTCGGGAAAGTGGCACGTGTCCAATGAGGAAACCCCTGCTGACAGAGGCTGGGAAGAGCTGGTACCTTTTACGAAGAACCGGTTTTCGAGAGGGAACGAGGATTGGGACGACCGGGCTGACCGTGAGAGCCCGGAGCGGTGTCCCAGGGAAAGAGGTGAGATCATTCGACCGGGATGGGGATCTGTTCGTGCAACGGGCGAACGAATCACCGGGCCGGATGCCTACGAGCAGACGAGCTGGTATCGTGACGCGGTAGCCCCTGGACTTCGGGCGCTGCCGAACCTGGCCAAACAGGAAAAGCCCTGGGCGCTTTGTATCAGTACGGATATGGGTCCAGCTACTCCGGTACCGGAGGAAATTGCCGCGCTCTATGATCCCTCTGATGTGGAACTGCCGGTCAGTTTCAGCGATTTCATGCACGACAAACCCCGAGTATACCAGAGGATGCGGTACCAGATCTGGGGGCAATTGACGGAAGATGAGGTTCGTGAGTCGATTGCCCACTATTGGGCGGTCTGCACACTTCAGGATCGCTATCTGGGTGACATTCTGTCAGCACTCGAGGAGACCGGGCAGGCCGAGAATACGGTTGTTGTTTTCCTGGCGGATCACGGTGACTATCTGTTCGCCCACGGTCTGCGATGTTTGGGGATTCCTTCCTTTCGTGAGGTCTACCACGTGCCCGCTATGGTGCGCTGGCCGGCCGGAATTTCCGATCCCGGGAGGCAGGTGGACGCATTTATCAGTCTGGCGGATTTTGCCCCTTCGTTCATTGAGCTGGCAGGATGCGATGTGCCCGGGGATTTGACGGGGCGAAGTTTTGTGCCTTTCCTGAAGGGAGAATCGCCCGCAGACTGGCCGGATGCCTGGTACTCTCAGACCAAAGGAAATGAGGTTTACTACACACAGCGTATTGTTCAGACGGACAAATACAAGTATGTCTGCAACTGGTTCGATTTTGACGAACTCTACGACCTGGAAGCCGATCCCCACGAGATGGTGAATCTGGCATTCCCGGACGAACTTCATATCATACCCAGGGAAGTGTCCGATTCCGCATCTGCGCGAGAATACAGGCCCTGGCCGCCGTTGCCGAATCATCTGGAGGATGTCCGGCAGGAGTTGCTTGCAAAAATGTGGCGATTTGCCAGGCGCGAAAACGATATTATCTTCAACTCATACCCGCCTGTTGCGCTCGCACCCTACGGTCCCATCACGGGACTGGGTCCAGGATAAGCCTGATGCGACTGGTGTGCTTGGCCTTCCTTTGTCCGCGAAACATCTCTTCATTTCGCCAGGACAGGCCCCACGTGTTAGGGCGGCCGGTCTCTCCAGGCTGGAGCGCCGGCCCCTTGGAGCACTTGTCGCGGCAGTCTCCCTACACGCTGAACCACCTGATTTAACGCTTGCTTCTCCCGGTGCGATTCCCTGAATTTATGGACCGTCAGATCGGAGGGTCTTGTGACCCACCGGCATCTCAATATCAACCAATGAAAGGATCGACCTAATGTATATCGGGACACAGGGCAGATTTTCCGAAGATGTTGACCTCGAGGTGCTCGCCCAGCTCGGCGTGGTCAACATCGATACCACACCTTCGGAGCCGATCTCAGAGTGGACTACCGATCTTCTGGTTGGTATGCGTGAGCGTTGCGCTAAATTTGGGATCAATCTCGAGATGATGCACCTGGTCGGGTCGGGAAACGCGCTGAAGGACCCGAACACAGGGGCGCTTTTCCTCAAGCCCAGTGACGCTAGGGAAAAACAGCTCGATGATGTCTGCAACGCGATCCGAGTGGCTGGAGAGGCCGGGCTGAGAGGGTTCAACTATAATATTACGATCCTTGGACATTTGAGGACCGAGAGCAAGACGGGGCGGGGTGGTGCAAGGCTATCAACATTCAACTACGACGAGTTGGCTGAGAAGGGGAGTCCGAGAGATGCCGGCCAGGCCGCCGTGTTTGAAGATGGACCGGCGGATGCGGATGAGATGTGGGAGCGAATCGATTACTGGCTCAAGCGGGTTATTCCGGTAGCGGAAGAATACAACGTGCAAATGGCCTGTCACCCATCTGATCCGGGTATCGGCTATGGTGTGACATATCGTGGCGTTGAACGTGTGATGGGTATGGTGGATGGTTTCAAGAAGCTGATAGAGTTGTATGAGAGTCCCTTCAATGGGTTGAATTTCTGCATCGGTTGTATGTCCGAGAGTCTGGAGAATCCGGGCAAGGATGTGTTTGACGTGATTCGCTATTTTGGCGAGCGAAAAAAGATCTTTAATATTCATTTCAGGAATATCAAAGGTGGTTTCCGTAATTTCGTGGAGGTTTTCCCTGACGAAGGCGATGTGAATATGCTCGAGGCCTTGCGGACCCTGAAAGAGGTGGACTACCCTTACATGATCATGCCCGATCACGTGCCGGGTATTTCAGGCGCTGAGGCAAGCAGGGTGGGTTTTGCCTTCACCTTCGGATATATTCACGCGGCGCTTCAGGCCGTTAATGAAGGACGATGAGGCCGACGATTTCAGATTTGGAAATATAGATTGAAAGGAGTCCGGTATGAGTGGTGTGAGAGTGCTGGTCGGTACGAAGAAGGGCGCATTCGTCCTGACCTCCGATGGGAATCGGGAGAAATGGGATGTAAAAGGTCCGGAGTTCGGAGGACTGGAAATCTATCATATGAAAGGTTCGCCCGTAGATCAGAATCGGATTTATGCTTCCCAGTGCAGCGATTGGTTTGGGCAGGTGGTTCATCGATCGGATGATGGGGGGAAGGCGTGGGAGACGATGAGCAACCAGTTCGATTATACCGGGAAAGATGTTGGAACGCATCAGTGGTATGACGGCACCCCGCATCCCTGGGAATTCAAGCGTGTTTGGCACTTCGAGCCTTCACTTACTGATCCGGATACCGTTTACGCAGGTGTTGAGGATGCAGCGCTTTTCCGGTCAACCGACGGTGCTAAGAGCTGGGAGGAGGTCTCCGGGCTTCCTTGACACGGCACGGGTTCCGACTGGACGCCGGGCGCCGGAGGGATGTGTCTCCACACCATTCTGCTTGACCCGAGCGATCCCAACCGGATTTGGGTGGCGATTTCAGCCGCCGGCGCATTTCGGACGGACGATGGCGGCGAAACGTGGATGCCGATCAATCGGGGCCTGAAGTCTCAATACATTCCGGATGAGGAGGCTGAAGTCGGACATTGTGTTCACAGGATTGCGCTCCATCCTTCTCGTCCTAATGTCCTGTATATGCAAAAGCACTGGGATGTGATGCGCAGTGAGGATTCGGGTGATTCCTGGGTGGAAGTCAGCGGAAATCTGCCGTCCGATTTCGGATTTCCTATCCAGGTGCACTCGCACGAACCGGATACGATTTATGTGGTCCCGATCAAGAGTGATTCTGAGCATTTCCCGCCGGAAGGTAAGTTGAGAGTATATCGGAGCCGCTCAGGAGGAAATGAGTGGGAGGCGCTTACAGAAGGGTTGCCGCAGGAGAACTGCTATGTGAATATCTTGCGTGATGCTATGGATGCGGATACCCTCGATCCCTGCGGCCTCTACTTTGGGACCACCGGCGGCCAGGTTTATGCCTCTTCCGATTCCGGTGACCGTTGGGCGCCGATCGTACGTGATCTCCCCGGAGTGCTCTCAGTTGAGGTGCAGACCCTGTAATGATCCGAGTCGCGCTCCCATATCATCTGCGAAACCTCGCACAGGTGGGTTCGGAGGTGGAGGTCGAAGTGGAAGGTCGGATCACGTTCAGGTCTGTCCTCGATGCGCTTGAAAGCAGCTATCCCATGTTGCGCGGCACGATTCGGGATCATAGTACACAGAAGCGCAGGGCATATTTGAGAATCTTTGCCTGTGGTGAGGATCTGTCTCACGAATCAATTGACGCATTGCTGCCAGAGCCGGTAGCGCAAGGTAAGGAGCCCCTTCTCGTGGTGGGCGCGATTCCGGGCGGGTAGCTCGGTCGGCCACTGTCAACCAACTAAGGATAGATATGAATCAAAATAAGGTCATCATTACGTGCGCCATTACAGGCGCCATTCATACCCCGTCTATGTCGCCACACTTGCCCATTAAACCGGATGAGATCGCGCGGCAGGCGATCGGGGCGGCCGAGGCGGGCGCCTCCATTCTTCATTTGCACGCCCGCAATCCCGAAACGGGGGAACCGACACCCAGTGCGGAAGTCTTCAAGGAATTCGTTCCTGTCATCAAGGACAGTACTGACGCTGTGATTAACATCACTACAGGCGGCGGGCACAATATGACGATGGACCAGCGGGTCCAGGCGACCATGGCCCTTGAACCAGAAATGTGCTCTCTGAACATGGGGTCCATGAATTTTGGACTGTATCAGATTCAGGATAAGATCAAGAACTGGAAATACGATTGGGAGCCGAAGTATCTGGAGAATACACGGGATTTTATTTTTAAGAACACCTACAAAGACATCGAGTCGATCCTGGAACGGATCGGCGAAGGGTTGGGGACCAGGTTTGAATTCGAGTGTTATGATATCGGCCACCTGTACAATCTTGCCCACTTTTTGGATCGAGGTCTGGTGAAACCGCCATTCTTTGTTCAGACAATTTTTGGTGTTCTGGGAGGCATCGGTCCCGAGATCGACAACCTGCTTCACATGCGCAGAACGGCTGACCGACTTTTTGGTGATAGCTACGAATGGTCTATTCTAGCCGCTGGCAGGCACCAGATGAGTTTCTGCACTACAGGCGCTATTTTGGGGGGAAATGTCCGTGTCGGGTTGGAGGACAGCCTCTATATAGGTAAAGGCCAGATGGCCACCTCCAATGCCGAGCAAGTGACCAAAATGAAGACAATTCTCGAACTGCTTTCACTCGAAATTGCCTCGCCGAAGGATGTTCGGGAAAGACTTCAGCTGAAGGGTGCATCTGCCGTGGCTTTTTAGGTGGAAGCCAGGGCACAGGCCATAAGAGAGCCCCACGAGATTAGACGGGAGAAGACGCTGTGAGTCAGCGGAACCCGGGTTGGGTTGGCCTCCCACACAGGAGTCTCGCCTGGTTCTCTGTGGTCGAATCTCGGGGTAGAGGCAAACGGGAGTCGGATTTCTCCGACTCCCGTCTGAAATTGGTGCTGCTCCAGAATGCCCGACCCCGATGGTAACGGCCTTCTAATTCCGCTTCAGGCGCTGTGGGATGTTCGATTTTACCCATCGTTGGGTTAAGTGTGATTTTTCATAGAGAATGGAGGGTAATCCGTGCGGAGAATTTTCGTGGTTGGGGCAACAGCTGTTTTACTTCTCAATGGACTCATTTCGCTGTCCCACCCTGCGATTCTGTTTTCAATGATCATTTTCGCCCCGCTGCTGGTCCTCGGTGCACATGATTTGCTCCAGAAGAAACATGCCGTTTTGAGAAACTTTCCCATTATCGGCCACTTTCGCTACTTCGCAGAGGCCATTCGTCCGGAGATCTCCCAGTATTTTATTGAGACCGAGACGAACGGGGTACCCTTTAATCGCGAACAACGCTCGGTCGTTTACCAACGCGCCAAGAACGAACTCGACACGGTTCCGTTTGGAACCAAGTTGGATGTTTATGCAACCGGGTACGAGTGGGTGAATCACTCTCTCAGACCGATTCACCTGGAGTCGGGTGATATGCGTGTGGTGTTGGGGGATTTGAACTGCAAGAATCCATATTCCGCCAGTCGTCTGAACATCTCGGCCATGAGTTTTGGGGCGTTGAGCAAGAACGCGGTTCTTGCGCTCAATCAGGGAGCAAAGATTGGAAAATTTGCACACAATACGGGCGAAGGAGGTATCAGCCCATACCATTTGCAGAGCGGTGGCGATCTGATCTGGCAGGTTGGGACCGGCTATTTTGGATGCCGTGATTCTGACGGAAACTTCTGTTCAGATAGGTTTGCGGAACGGGCCAATTTGCCCAATGTCAAGATGATCGAAATCAAGCTGTCCCAGGGCGCCAAGCCTGGACACGGAGGCATCCTGCCGGCAGCAAAATTAACCCGGGAAATCGCGGAAATTCGTGGCGTCCCGATGGGGAAAGATGTCCTGTCTCCATCTGCACACTCAGTGTTTTCCACACCTATTGATTTGCTGGAGTTCGTCAGTACCCTGAGAAGGCTTTCAGGTGGCAAGCCTGTGGGTTTTAAATTGTGTGTGGGGAAACGCCGTGAGTTCCTGGCGATTTGCAAGGCAATGGTTAAAACAGGCATCACACCAGATTTCATTACGGTTGATGGCGGAGAAGGGGGTACGGGAGCCGCACCGATGGAGTTTACAGACCACATTGGTGCCCCGCTGTCTGAAGGCCTGATTTTTGTGCACAATGCGCTTGTTGGTTTTTCTCTGCGCAAAAAGGTCCACTTGATCTCGAGTGGAAAGGTGACATCCGGCTTTGAAATCGTGAAGCAGCTGGCTCTGGGCGCCGACATGGTAAATTCTGCCAGAGGCATGATGATGGCTCTGGGCTGCATCCAGGCGCTCAGATGCAATTCCAATCACTGCCCGGTTGGTGTGACGACCCAGAATCCTCAGCTTGTTGCGGGCCTCGTGCCGGAGGACAAAAGCAGAAAGGTCGCCAACTTCCACTTTGAATTGCTGAATAGCACCAGTGAGATTATGGGTGCAATGGGCATAACGAGTCCCGACGATCTGCAGCCCTGGCATATCATGAGGCGAACGAGTCCGACGACGACCCGGCACTACGGGGAGATCTTTGAGTTCTTGGATGATGGAGACTTGATGGGGGAGAATATACCTGAGTCATACAAGCGGGCGGTGATTGCGGCATCGGCAGATCATTTTGACCACGAATCGAGGCAGTGAAGACATCCGTACAGGAGTATTTGAATTGGAGGGCAATTCAGAGAAGTCTGGAGGATCGGACAATAGATAGAACTACGTGGTGGGGTGGTGGCGATCGTGTCCGTTCTTGAATTGTGATTGGTTCTACATATTGAACCAGCAAGTATAAAAGAACGGGAGTCGGAAATATCCGACTCCCGTTTAATTTTCTTTGGCTCCGGCGGTAGGACTCGAACCTACGACCTAGTGGTTAACAGCCACCCGCTCTGCCAGCTGAGCTACACCGGAACGTCAATTCTAACACGGGAAAACATACGATAAGCCCCGATTTGTGTCAAGGACAAAATGGTTGAAATATTGATGTTTGCGGCTGACTTTCTGGTGTTTTTGGAGACAGATCTATTTGGACGGTAAGCCCAATGAAACCACCGTTAAGTGGGCCAATTGGCTTGACAAAAACCCGGCCAGATTTTATGTTTGAGCACACCTGAATTCGTTTTCGGACAGGTGCATTTTTTTGATCATCAAGTTGACAGAAAGGGCAAATGTGAGCAAGCGGTCCGCAAGCAGAAAAATCGCGAGACTCGGTCGCCGAAGAGCGGGAATGTCGCTGCTGCCACCCGTAATGCGTATAGCCCATCGGGGCGCGGCGGGTTGGGCGCCGGAGAACACGCTGGCCGCTGTAGAAAAGGCCCTTGAGATCGGTGTTGATCTGGTGGAGATAGATCTTCGGCTCTCCGCAGATGGACACGCCGCCGTGATCCATGATCGGACTGTTGATCGCACGACCAACGGAACGGGGATCGTGGAGACTCTGACGCGGGATGAGCTCCAGAAGCTGGACGCAGGATCCTGGTTCGGTCAGGAGTTCGAGGGCGAACGGATCCCGTTTTTCGAGGATGTGCTAGATCTCGTCGGGAGACGCGCGCTGGTCCTTGTAGAAGCCAAGACGGACGAGGCCGCAGAGTGCGCCGCAACTATCATCCGGACAAGGCGGGCTCAGTCGCGGGTGATTATGCAGTCTTTCAGCGCAACCGCGATTCGTACGGTGAACAGGCTGGACAGGAGAATTCCCACGGCATTCCTGATGATGGGAACGGAGGCGGCACTGCGAAGGAAAACGGGTGTGGTAAAGCGGGTGCTGAAACTAGGCGCAAATGCGCTCTCTCTGAGGTATTCCGCTGCGCAGCCCGAGCTGGTGGAGATTTTTCTTAAGCGGGCGATGGGGGTTTGGGTCTGGACTGTAGATGATGAGGCGGATATGCGGGCAATGGTCGAAATGGGTGTGGGCGGAATCATCACCAATTGGCCTGATCGCTTGAATAAGGTTCTTGAAGAGGGGTAGACAGGTCAGGAGTAGGTCAAGGGTATGGACAAAGCGTTGGTAGACAGGATTGTGGCGGAGGTTATGCGAAGGCTGGGCGTGAACGCTCCGGCGAAGCGCAATGAACACGCCCTACCTGTCCGATTGGTGACAGAGGAGATGGTTGGGGATACCGGGCGGCAAGGTGGGCGTCAAATTCTCGTAACTGCCGATGCGATTGTGACACCGCTTGGCGCAGACGCCTTGAGGCGGTCGGGAATCGCGTTGATCACCGAGCAGCCAGGGAGTTCCCTCACGAAGCCTGCAAGCGCGGCCATCGCCATTGGCGCCGATCGACGTGGAGAGGTGTTGATGGATCTGGCCAAGCGTGTGTTGACAGGTCGGGAGGTGGTAGATATTGGGCGCTCCGACGGGTTCGTGGAGATCGCTAGAGATGTCGCAAAGGCGGTTGCGTCCCAACGATTTACCATGGGTATGATTCTGGGATGCGGTGGCGATGCTTCTGCAATGGTGGCCAACAAGATTCACGGCGTTCGTGCGGTTTCCTGTCACGATGCCACATCCGCTAAATATGCTCGTGCGCACCTTGATGCCAATGTGTTGTGCATCGGTGTGGGTGTGGTGGGGGATACGACTGCACAGGAGATTATCGAGACTTGGATGGAGACCCCATTTGATGAAGGTGCATATGGGCCTCAAATTGACAGGATCAGGCAGATAGAGGATGAAGCGCCTGACGGCTAAGTTCAAGTGACTGATTTCGGAGTTCTACGCCCGCAGACGGGCGTTTTTCATTGGAGTACTTTTGCACAGACGGATCGAGACAGCTCTGAAGGCCCTCAGAAGCACGCGCAGTCTGTGCGGACAGGACCTGCCATCGGATTTTGTAATGCCGGACTACAGCGGTCGCTCCCTGGCCAACGTCCCTGCGACCGTGCTTCGGCACTTCGGCATCAGCGACGTATCGACTCCGGCGCTAGCCCCAGAGCTGGTCGGCAAGGAACTGCAGGGCGCCAGGAAGCTGGTTATCCTCCTGGTGGACGCGCTTGGGTTTCAAGATTTGTCCCGGCAGATGGAAGAGGATAAACAGCTGTTTGGATTTCCTCAAATGGCTGAGCGAGGAAGGTTTACACCGATCACTTCCGTTTTTCCATCTACAACGGCTGCGGCCGTTTCTACATTTCATACAGGGGTTGCACCGGCCGAACATGGCATCACCGGATACAGGATGTATATGCAGGAATACGGGTTTATTGCCAATATGATCCGGTTGAGCCCGGAGTCAGACGAGCGCCTGGGCAGGCTTCTCACTAAAAAAGGAGACGAACGGAGGTTACTGGGCGTCCCAACAGTCCATTCCAGGCTGAATTCAGCTGGGGTCAAGTCGTTCTGTCTGATTCAGGATACGATCTGTAACAGCGGATTGTCACGGATGATTTTCGATGGCGCCTCCGAAGTGGTTCCGTTTGTAAACTCTTCAGATTTGCTGGTCCGGATTCGCGAACTTGTGAATTCCGATCCAGAGGTGCCGGCTTGTATCTGGGCGTATTGGGGAGCCGTCGACTCCGTGCAGCACCAGTATGGGACGTGGGGCCCTGCGCCGGAAGCTGAGGTTGGGAATTTCGGCTATTCTCTTCAAAGAGAGTTGCTTGCTCCATTGTTTCAGAAGCCTCCGAAGACCAAAACCGCCATGATGTTGTTGGCCGACCACGGTCAGGTTCAGACGAATGTTCAGGACGTTGTCGATCTCCGAAAATCAAGAAAATTGATGCGCAGCCTCTTGGTACCCCCAACAGGCACGGGCAGGTCTCCTTATTTCTATTTGAGAGATGGGGAACGGGAACAGGCCAGGACGTCGATGGCCAGGATCATTGGGGAAAAGGGATTGGTTTTGGATTCTAAGGCCTGTCTTGAGGCGGGACTTTGGGGAAATAACAAAGAGAATTCTAAAATAATGAACCGAGTAGGAGATTTGGTGATTCTGATGAAGGGCAGCCACTCGATTTTTTATCCATTCAAGGTCGATTCAAAACCGGAACACCTTGCAGGGGGAAGACACGGGGGCCTCCACGAAAAAGAGATGCTGGTTCCCTTCTTCTGCCTGAAGCTGAGATAGTTCGGGAAGGTCTCACGGCTTTGGAATGAAGAGATCAGAAGCGGCCATCGGGTGTTGGAATGGGTCATTTATTAAGATAGGATATAGATTTAGGTCCATTTTTCGGCCCGTGAAATTTGTTGACTGCATATGGGTAAAACAGTATATTCATTCATCTTCATAGGGCCGTGGTTTTGAGCGAAATTGGCAAGAATTATGAGTTTGGGATGAAGCTTGCCCTTGCCGAGGCCGAAACCGCTGCCAGTCAGGACGAAGTCCCGGTTGGAGCAGTAATCCTGCGCGATGGTCAGGTGGTGGCTGCTGGTCACAACCTGACGCGACAAAATCAGGACCCAACGGCCCATGCGGAAATGGTTGCCATTCGTGCCGCGGCCGCTTCAACCGAATCCTGGTGGCTGGAAGATTGCACGCTGTATGTCACTTTGGAGCCCTGCGCAATGTGCGCGGGCGCGTTGGTTTTGTCCCGGTTGCCGAATCTGGTTTTTGGAGCCTGGGACCCCAAGGCTGGTGCGTGCGGTTCGATCCGGAATGTGGTGTCGGACAATAGGTTAAACCACAAAGTGAATGTTGTCCGTGGGGTCCTGGAAGACGAATGTGTGGCAGTTCTGCAACGATTTTTCAAGCACTTGCGTCAAAAGTGAATCTACCGGAGAGGTGCTGGAGCTGGTTGAACAGGCCGGTCTCGAAAACCGGTGTACCTTCGCGGGTACCGTGGGTTCGAATCCCACCCTCTCCGCCAGTTTGAATGACGGCGAGTTGTCGTCTCCGGAATAGATTTGGAGAGATGCTGGAGCTGGTTTAACAGGCCGGTCTTGAAAACCGGTGTACCTTCGCGGGTACCGTGGGTTCGAATCCCACTCTCTCCGCCATTCATAGGGTTTGGGCGGATAAAGCTGCCACGAATTAGAACAGATTTTAGTTGCGGAGAGGTGCTGGAGTTGGTCGAACAGGCATGATTGGAAATCATGTGTATCTTCGCAGATACCGTGGGTTCGAATCCCACCCTCTCCGCCATTTTTATTGAGTATCCGGTCAAGGTGTTGGCATGTATCATCCCATCATAATCAGGCTGGGCGATATTGTTCTGAAGGCCGAACTGAACACCTCCGATACCGCAGCACGTATCCTGGATATTCTGCCGGTTACCAGTAAGTTCAATACCTGGGGCGATGAGATCTATTTTCAGATTCCCGTAGATGTTGGACCTGAGAATCCTCAGGAAACTGTCTCACTCGGTGATCTGGCATTCTGGCCTCCCGGGAAAGCATTCTGCATCTTTTACGGGCAAACGCCCGCAAGCGAGGGCGATGAGATCAGGCCGGCAAGTCCTGTAAATCCTGTCGGAAAGGTTCTGGGTGAGGTGTCCCAGCTCAAAGGCGTGAAGCGGGACGCTCGCATCACCATCGAATCCCTGGACTGAAACCGGCAAAAAAAATCTTTTGTAACAAACAGTCTACTGGGGCTGTAGCTCAGTTGGGAGAGCGCCAGAATCGCACTCTGGAGGTCGTGGGTTCGAACCCCATCAGCTCCACCAGTAACAAAGATTCCAGGATGAGCAGTACGATCAACGCGTGTAGATTGGAGTTGAGCAATTCACACGTGGAGCTCGACTGGTTTCTTACCATAATTGGTCGTGCTAGACGGGGAGGTAGCGGTGCCCTGTAGCCCGCAATCCGCTATAGCGGGGTCGAATTCCACGTCTGAGGTTTTACATTTTGGGATGTGTTCCTGGAGGAATGTGGCGTTGATTGTCAGGTCCTGCGCAATGGACCCTTGCCAAACCCCGTCAGGACCGGAAGGTAGCAGCGGTAGGTGATCAGGTGCGTGTGCCGCAGGGTCACCTGACAGGAGCTGGCGCTTCCAGGACGCCCCGGAATGGAGATCCGAAGCGGGGTGCACGACCTTTTCTTTATTGATTCCCGCCTTGCGTCTTGTTTCATTGTCGCATATTCCGCAGTTGGTTAATGCAAGAATGGTCTAAATCTGATCTCACATCAGGGTATTATCGGCAATCGAGGGCTGGATGTATGTCCTATAAGGTGATGGCGAGAGCGCACCGTCCGGAAGTGTTTAATGATGTGGTTGCACAGGGCCACGTTGTTAACACACTTCAAAATGCCATTCGTACGGACAGAATCGCCCACGCCTATCTTTTCTCCGGACCACGGGGTACAGGCAAAACCACCACCGCACGTCTCCTCGCCAAGGCGCTCAATTGTAAGAACGGGCCCACACCCGACCCTTGCGGCGAATGCGAATACTGCAAGTCCATTGCCGATGGCCGGAGCATGGACGTGCTAGAAATCGATGGCGCCTCGAACAGGGGTATTGATGAAATTCGTCAGTTGAGAGAGGAAGTGGGTTACGCCGCATCGAAGGGCAAGCGCAAGGTCTACATCATCGATGAAGTTCACATGCTGACCTCTGAAGCCTTCAACGCATTGCTCAAGACCCTGGAAGAGCCGCCACCACACGTCATTTTCATCTTTGCGACCACCGAGCCACTCAAGGTTCCAGAGACTATTCTGTCTCGCTGTCAACGATACAATTTTCGCAGAATTCCGACTGAAGAGATTGTGGGTCAACTCCGCGAGATTCTGGAGGAGACTCAGAAGGACCGAGTTGTAGAGGATGAGGCACTGTTCCTCATCGCCCGGAAGGCAGACGGAGCAATGCGTGATGGGCTCAGTATCCTTGACCAGGCCTGTTCATTCTGCGAAGCGGCCATCACAGCCGAAGCGGTCAGGAATCTGCTGGGAATTATTCCGCGGGATGTCTATTTTGATTTGACGGAAGCCATTTCAAAAGGCCAGTCCGCCCGGGCGCTCAACGCCCTTGCCACCGTTCTTGACGAGGGTGGAGATGTCGGTGAGTTCACCAATGGGTTGATGGAGCATTTTCGTCACCTTCTGGTTGCTTGTGTTTCAAAGGATCTATCGGGCGAAGATCTCCCCAATTCCGATCAAGCCAGGTATGTGGACCTGGGTGAGGCGTTCAGTGAGGGTGATGTCCTTCAGATGCTGCAGGTGGTTTCCGAACTGGAACTCAATTTGGGCCGAGTGGCCGAGCCACGCTTTTGGCTGGAACTCACCTTGATGAAGCTGGTGAAACTGGCGTCCACGGAAGATTTGGAAGCGTTGATGGAGAGGTTGGATCGGCTTGAGGACCTGTTAAAAGAAATGCCATCGGGGGCCCCCCAACGAGTTACCGCAAGTCTGGCACCTGTGAAACTTGCAGGGGTGCCGCCGACGGTTACGGAGATTCCGCCATCCGCACCACCAGCATCTCAACGCCAGTCCGCCCCGGAGGAGATGCATGGACCGCCGCCAGGGCATCCTGCAGCTCAGTCATCTTCCAGGGAAGCGCCAGTAATTGAGGCAAAACAGGCTTTGGCACCAGAACCTGTTCCGCCAGCACCAGATCCACGCGTTGAGTCCAATGTTGATTCCGCTGGTGGAGACGCTTTGGAAGGAGACGATCTGTCGCTTCAAACGGTGCAGGCAAACTGGGGCGATCTGGTTCAGGGTGTGAAGTCACGTAAAATATCCGTCGGGACGTTTCTATCGGAAGGTCGAGCCAGTTCCTTGGAGGACAGGCAGTTAACTGTTTTGTTTAAACAGAGCAGTGCATTTCACGCAAACCAGGTCAAACGAAACCGGGAAGATGTCGAGGCGGTTGCTCTTGAGCTCTTCGGAGTCCCGCTGAGGGTGGTTTGTGATTTCGAGGATAGCCCGGGCTCCGATGTGGGTGCGACTGAGGATGAGAAAGAGGAGACCGACGAGAGAGTGCAGATTGCCTTGAAAATTTTTGATGGACAGATCCTGGGTGGTTGAGTCTGAATCTGAAAGGGGATAACGGTGGCAAAAGGTATGGCGGGCATGATGAAGCAGGCCCAGAAACTCCAGGCAAAGCTGGCCAAAGTGCAAGAGGAGCTGGCCGACAAGCAGGTGGAAGGGGCATCCGGGGGTGGCATGGTGGTTGTAACGGCCAATGGTCAGCAAGATATCGTGGGTATCAAGATCAGTCCCGAGGTCGTGGATCCTGGGGATGTAGAAATGCTTGAGGATCTCGTGATGGCTGCAATTCAACAGGCACGGGAGAAGGCACAGCAAATGGCCGATGAAGAAATGCAGAAAGCCACTGCGGGTCTGATACCGCCGGGAATGAGTATGCCTGGCCTGGGCGGTTGAGTGTGTCGTACGTAAAGGGTTTACGGGAGGAATCAGATTGGCTTCAAATGCCATCGATCGGTTGATTGCCGGTCTGGGACGGTTGCCAGGTGTTGGAGAAAAAAGCGCCCGGAGGATCGCTCTCGAAGTGCTCACGTGGGACACGCAGGATGTGCGGCTGCTGGCAGAATTGATGGTCGAAGTCAAGACGACCGTCGGTATGTGTTCAGTATGTTTCAATCTCACCGAGGTTGATCCGTGTCCGATTTGCACAGATCCAAGGAGGGACCAGTCCCTGATGATGGTGGTCGACTTGGTAGGGGATCTTATGGCGGTTGAGCGCATGCATTCCTTCAGAGGCGTGTATCATATTCTGGGCGGTCGAATATCACCACTGGACGGGATTGGGCCGGAGCAACTGAAAATCGATGAGCTGCTCGTAAGAGTGTCCCAGGGCGGGGTCAGGGAAGTTATTCTGGCAAATGGCCCAACGGTTGAGGGGGATGCTACCGCGCAGTATCTTCGTGAATGTTTAAGGGATCAACATGTGCAGGTTACTCAGATCGCACGCGGCTTGCCTGTAGGCAGCGATCTGGCGCTCGCAGACCAGGTAACGCTGGCCCGAGCGCTGGAAGGCCGCAGGGAGATGTGACAATGGATCCAACGGATACACTGCGTGACGCACAGAATCTTGGGCTCCCCCAGGCAGAGAATCCAGGTAGGGTGATGACGATTCCAAACATCCTGACTGCGATTCGTATTCTTCTCACACCTGTCTTTCTGGTTTTGATTTTCTCAGAGAGCTGGTATTGCAAAATTCTTGCCCTTCTCGTATTCACCATTGCTTCTCTAACAGATTTTTTTGATGGAAGAATTGCCCGCAGGAACAAGACCATTTCCAGTCTTGGTCGATTCATGGATCCGCTCGCCGATAAACTGCTGGTCTCGTCTGCCCTTATTTCCTTCGTGATTCTTGGTATGGTAGAGGCCTGGCTGGTTGCTGCAATGCTGATGCGGGATTTGGTAATCACTTCTCTCCGGGTCTACGCCATCCGGAACGGCAGGCCGGTTGTTACATCCCGGCTGGCCAAGTGGAAGACGATGCTTCAGCTTGTCCTGGCCTTCGGCATTCTGGTATTCATCAATGTCAGGGTGATTCACGCGGAAATTACATCCCAGCCGCTAGTTTTGGTGGATTTCTGGTCGCATGTTGTGCTGAACGTGATGGTTGCAGCCGTTACTCTGGTTACAGTTCTATCTGGTTTGCGTTACCTGGTCGACCAGTATCGACAAGAAACCTGACCTCTGGTCGGAAAACGGAGGGAGACCGTATTGAATTTTCCGACCCGGATGATTGCTACGGGTTTTTTTTCTGGCTATTCCCAGTTTGCTCCCGGCACGGCCGGCAGTGCCGTTGCAATGGTGATCTATCTCCTGTTGCCTGAAATGGGGGTGGTGAGCTGGGGCATCTTTTTGCTACTGCTGTTTGTTCTGGCGGTTCCCACCGCATACGCCGGGGAGGCCTTGTGGGGAAAGGATCCCGGACCTGTGGTGATAGATGAATTCATGGGCTATTTCGTCACCGTGGCTTTTCTGCCCCATTCCGCAGCTCTCGCAATTGCAGGTTTTTTCATTTTCAGGGTGCTGGATATTGTAAAGCCTCCGCCGGCCCGTCAGTCCGAGGCCCTGCCCGGGGGATGGGGGGTGGTTGTAGACGATGTTATCGCCGGCATTTACGGCAACCTTGTCTTGCGCGCTGGCCTGGTGGTGTGGTATGGGTGAATCGGGTCCCACAGTCAGGATGTTTGTTGCAATCGAGGCCCCCGGTACCATTTGCCGGATCATGGCGTCGGCGCGGGAATTTCTGGGCACGTTTGAAAAAGACCTTAAATGGATCGAGTCGGACAATATTCACATCACGGTGAAGTTTCTGGGGGATGTAGAGGAACGAACCATTCCGCAGATTCTGGATTCCGTGGATCGGGTAACCGCGGAAACGCGGGCATTCAGGCTTTGTACCCAGCAGGTCGGGGGCGGACCCAGAATGGATCAGGCAAGGGTCGTGTGGCTCGGGTGGGGGGGGGAAACCGGCATTTTGTCGGATCTGCACGGGAGGCTCGAAGATGCCGTCGAGGTATTGGGGATCCCGAAGGAAAAAAGACGATACTACCCACATATTACGTTTGCACGCGCAACCCGCAAACCGGTTGATCTTCCTGGCGAGGTGGCGGAACTGTCGAATCCCGTCCATTTTATGGTCGAGCGTCTGGTGATCTTCAGAAGCGATTTACGGCCGGATGGCGCTGTTTATACACCTCTTGGCTACAGTGTTTTCAGGGACCGGACCAGCGCCGGATAGCCGTAGGAACTCCAGCGGCTTGCGCTCTTGACCAATACACATATGTTCAGTATATTACGTCGTCACCCAAGTGCGATGCAGAATGTTCCTGGTTCAAGTGCTGCATCGTGATCGTAAACATTTAACCCCATAGATTCAGGAGGGGCGACGGACATGGCGAAACGAGAATCAGATGGAAAAGAAAAGGCGATTGATCTGGCGATCTCACAGATCGAGAAGCAGTTTGGCCAGGGCGCTATTATGCGTCTTGGGGGTGAGGGCGAGGAGAGCTCTGCAATCGACGTGATCCCAACCGGCTCCCTTGCGCTGGATGTCGCGCTGGGTGCCGGAGGGGTACCCCGTGGCCGTGTTGTGGAGGTGTTCGGTCCCGAAGGTTCGGGGAAAACCACGTTGGCTCTGCACATCGTAGCTGAGGCTCAGCGTACCGGCGGAGTCTGTGCCTTTGTAGACGCTGAACATGCCTTGAATGTGGAGTTGACGGAGTCCATTGGTGTCGACCTCCAGAATTTGCTTATATCACAGCCGGATACCGGCGAAGAGGCATTGGAGATTACCGATACCCTGGTCCGCAGCGGTGCCTTCGATGTGGTCGTCGTGGATTCTGTCGCGGCACTGGTACCCAGGGCCGAATTGGAAGGGGAAATGGGAGATACTCACGTGGGCCTTCAGGCGCGCCTGATGTCTCAGGCCCTTCGAAAACTTTCTGGATCCATCAACCGGTCCAAAACCTGTGTGATTTTCATCAATCAGATCAGGATGAAAATCGGTGTAATGTTTGGCAGTCCGGAAACCACGAGTGGAGGCAATGCCCTGAAGTTCTACGCCTCGGTGCGTCTGGATATCCGTCGAATAGGTGCCATCAAGGACGGCCAGAATGTGATTGGCAACCGTGTGAAGGTTCGAGTAGTCAAGAACAAGATGGCTGCTCCTTTCAAGGAAGCAGAGTTCGATCTGATGTTCGGGCACGGAATTTCCCGAGAAGGTAGCATTTTGGATATTTCTGAATTGCACGGCATCATCAGCAAGAGTGGCACATGGTTTTCGTATGGAACCGAACGGCTCGGCCAGGGTCGGGAAAATGTAAAGAAGTATCTCAAGGAGCATCCCGAATCTGCGTCGAAAATAGAGCGGCAAGCGCGTGAAGCGGTGGGGTTACCTGTGAATGGAGCCGTTGAGGAAGTGGCCAGTGCCATAGAAGAGGGATGACCGCGATTGTTACAGTGATCGAATTTTTTTGAGTTCGCAGAGGACCGATGAAACTTCATCCCGAGTCGGAACGTCTCTTTCAAACTGACGAGGAGGTCGAGAAGGCCAAAAAGGCGGCGTTCAAACTCCTCGGAGGCAGGGCATATACACACCACCAGATGGTCAAGAAGCTGGATGGACGCGGTTTTCAGAGATCAGTGATTGATCTCACCTTGAAGGCGTTGACAGATTTGAAGTTGATCGATGATGTCGACTTCGCCCACCGTTTTGCTAGGGAGAAGATGCGTCTCAGGCCAATGGGTCGTGCCATGTTGGCCAGGGATCTGAAGAAACGCGGAATTGCGGACGAGGACCTCATTCAAGAGGTGCTGGATGAGGCCTTTTCCGGGGTGGACACTGAGGAATTGGCGCTGGATCTACTTCGTGGCCGCAAGTCTCGATATGCCGGACTGGAACGCCGGAAGGCCCTTTCGCGCATGTACGGCTTTTTGGGAAGAAGGGGCTTTTCGGGATCTGATACCCGTGAAGCAGTTGAGCGAGCTTGGGTAGAATTTATCGAAAATGGGGAAGAGATAAGTTGAGTCGGATGACCGCCACACAAATTCGTGAAGATTTCCTGAGCTTCTTCGAGGGGAAGGCGCATACGCGCGTGTCCAGTGCACCTGTGGCCCCCCAGGACGATCCCACCCTGCTTTTTACCAATGCGGGCATGAACCAGTTCAAGGACGTGTTCCTTGGATCTGGAAGGCGGGACTACACCCGCGCTGTAGACACGCAGAAATGCATTCGTGTTTCGGGCAAGCACAATGATCTTGAGGAGGTTGGAATCAGCCTGCAGCACCATACCTTCTTCGAGATGCTCGGGAATTGGTCTTTTGGAGATTATTTCAAACAGGAGGCCATTGCCTGGGCATGGGAGCTGCTGACAGAGGTGTGGCACCTGCCAAAGGAACGGATGTGGGCTACGGTCTTTGAGGGGGATCAGGAAGATGGACTCGAGGCCGATGAGGAGGCCGAATCGCTCTGGTCCCGAGTTACTGATCTTCCTCCCGAACGTGTGCTTCGGTTGGGTAAGAAGGATAATTTCTGGGAAATGGGCGAAACAGGACCTTGTGGTCCCTGCTCGGAGATTCATTATTACCTCGGCGATAACCCGGAATCTCTTTCTCCTGAGACAGTGGATCTGGATAGTGCGGAGTTCACCGAAATCTGGAATCTTGTCTTCATCCAGTTTGATCGGGATGCCAATGGCAAGTTGCACGAACTTCCCTCGAAGCACGTCGACACGGGTATGGGTTTCGAGCGCATCTGCGCCATACTTCAAGGCGTAAGATCGAACTACGATACCGATTTGTTCCAGCCACTGATAGGAGCTATTGGAGATCTGACCGGTAAACCTTACATTGACGAACACAAGGTTGCCATGCAGGTGTTGTCAGATCACATTCGTGCGCTTACTTTCGCCATCGCCGAGGGCGTTCTGCCTTCAAATGAGGGCAGGGGATATGTACTTCGCAGAATTCTTCGACGGGCGGCCAGGTTTGGCAGAAACCTCGGGATGGACGAGCCATTCATCTATAAGCTGACATCGACCGTTGCTGATGTGCTTGGCCCTGTTTTTCCGGAAATTGTTGCGCAGGCAGAGCAAGTTGCGCTCGTGATCAAGTCCGAGGAAGAGGGGTTTGGAAAGACACTGGATCGGGGTCTGGAAATATTCGAGTCGGTGTCGGAGAAGGGTGGTATTTCGGGTGAAGATGCCTTTCGCCTCTACGATACCTATGGGTTTCCAATCGACTTGACTCAGTTGATGGCATCCGAGAAGGGGTTGGATGTAGATCTGGATGGGTTCGACAGGGAGATGAAGGCCCAACAGACACGATCCCGCGAAGCGGGCAGGAAATTATTTGTGCCGGAGGATGCGGTAGAAGAGGGATTCCTGCCAGAGACGCATTCTGAGTTTGTGGGATATGAAACGTTCAATATACAGACCTCAATTGTAGCCTGGCGCAATGGTCCTGAAGAAACACTTGATCTTTACCTCGCGAAGACCCCATTTTACGCAGAGTCTGGGGGGCAGGTCGGTGATGCGGGAAAGATTCACTCCACGGGATTTGAGTTTGAGGTTGAGCATACATTTCGTGTTGGGACAGGAATTATCCACCGGGGAAAACTCCGGCGGGGTACGGAGGACATGCTCGAGCAAGCTGAAGTAAAGGCCGAAGTGGAAATAGCCCGAAGAGGGGATACCGCCCGGAACCATACGGCAACACACTTGCTCCATGAGGGGCTCAGACAGGTTTTGGGCGATCACGTGAATCAGGCAGGGTCGCTTGTTGCTCCGAATCGGCTTCGATTTGATTTTACGCATTCCCAACCGGTGAACCAGGAGCAGCAAAATGAGATCGAACGCATTGTGAACAGTGCGATTCGTAGGAATCTGGGTGTCGCCGTGTCCTACACCGAATTGGAAAAAGCGAGACAACTTGGCGCTAGAATGCTGTTTACAGAGAAATATGGCGATGTGGTCAGAACGGTTCAGGTGGGAGATTTCAGTCTTGAGCTTTGTGGTGGTACTCACGTAGACGCCATTGGACAGATCGGATCCTTCCAGCTGGTAAGCGAAACGGGGATAGCGTCGGGTGTTCGGCGAATTGAAGCGGTTACCGGTGCATCTGTGGACCGCCGAGTCAATGAGCAGCGGAGCATCCTGTCGGAACTCGAAGGATTGCTCGGGGTTCAGGCAGATGCGTTGTCAGACAGAGTATCGCAGGTTTTGAGCAGCAACCGAGAGCTGGAGGGCGAACTACAGGCATTGCGCAGAGTGGCTGCAGGATCCACTGTGGAAGATCTTGTGAAACAGGCCCAGGACGTTGATGGCATCCGCGTGGTTGCGGCGGAAGTCCAGCCTCCTGATGTGAATTCATTCCGAGAAATGGGTGATGGACTCAGAAATGCGCTTGGATCAGGTGTGGGTGTTCTGGGTGCGTCGATGAATGGTAAGGTGTCGATCATTACAGTCGTTACGGACGATCTTGTGACCAGAGGGGTTAAGGCTGGTAACATCGTGAAAGCGGTGGCACAGGTTGTCGGTGGTGGCGGCGGTGGAAAACCCCATATGGCCCAGGCCGGTGGAAAGAATCCGGAGAAGTTGGGCGAAGCATTGTCTCAGGTTCCCGACGTGGTACGGGCGCAACTGGGAGGTTAGAGCGCCAATATGTCAACATTTGATTTGCTAATGAAAGTTGCCCTCACAAAGGGTGCCGGCTTCCTGAGTCTTCTTGATCCGGATCGTTTGGATAAGGCCGACCTTGTAAGCACAGCGGTTATGTGTCAGGACAGGGGCGCCGATGCCATCCTGTTCGGCGGAAGCTTCCTGCTTTGCACAGATTTTGATCGATTGGTGCGGGAGGTCAAAAGGGCCGTAGATATCCCGGTTGTGATTTTTCCAGGTCCGGATACGAATCAGATCTCGGCGGCTGCCGATGCGATCCTGTTCCTCTCAATGATCAGCGGACGGAATCCTGATCTTCTGATTGGTCAACAGGTCAAAGCTGCACCCATTTTAAAAGCCTACGGCCTCGAGGCAATATCCACAGGGTATATTCTGGTAGATTCGGGCCGGCCGACCACCGCGGAGTATGTCAGCAATACGAAACCCGTACCACGCAACAAACCGGAAATAGCCATGGCACTTGCGCTTGCCGCTGAATATCTGGGCATGCAGTGCGTTTATCTGGATGCGGGAAGCGGGGCCGAACAGATGGTCCCTGTCGAAATGATTGCCTCGGTCGCCGATTATGCTTCAATTCCCTTAATAGCCGGTGGCGGCATTCGCAGTCCTCAGGATGCCAGGGAGCGCGTAGAGGCAGGCGCCTCCTTTGTGGTGGTTGGAACAATCCTTGAGGCCGATTGCAATGTGTCGCTTGTAGGGGAGTTTGCTGACGCGATTCATACTGCGCTCTGATCGGAAACAAGCTTACGTGAGAGGTACCCGCCGGCGCGGTAGCTGGCGGGTTTTTCTGTGAGATTCGGTGCATGATCGGGAACGCGAAACCGGTGCTGTGTTATGGGGTAATCGCCGTGGACCAGATTGTGAGGCCCGAGGAGTTTCCGGAACCGGATGGTCATACAAAGATGATTTCCGACGATGAGTTTCCTGGAGGCGAGGCCACAAATGTGGCGCTTACATTGGCCGGTTTGGGCGTCCGAACACGCTTGATGGGAACTACACTGGGAGACGATAGACGGGGCAGGTGGCTCTTGAAGCGTATGGGTGAGAGTCCGGTTGACACAGTTGGTCTCAATGTGGATCCCGGGATAAGGACGACCCACGCCTTGATCCTCTCGGCATCCGATCATACACGCAGTATCATGGGTTTCTTTCCCGATCTTGCGTGTGTTCCCCTGCAGTCGATTGACCTCGACGATGTGAGTATGCTGTCTGTAGACCCGTTTCTCGGTGAACCCGCTGTTGAAGCCGCACAAATGGCCAAGGCACGCAATGTGCCAGTATTCAGCATAGAGATCACAGAACAACATCCGCTGTCGGAATACTGTCAGGTGGTCATCCTTTCTCGTGGTTTCCTACGGAGGCACCAAATGGGAGATCCCGAGGACGTTGCGGTCGGCTTGTTGAAGTCGGGAGTAAAGTACGTTATGGTGACTTCTGGGGAGAACGGAGTGTCTGTATTCAGGGAGGATGGGACAAGTTTTCATCAACCTGCTTACCCGGTTCCGGTGGTGGATACGACGGGAGCTGGAGACGCGTTTCGGTCAGGACTTATGTACGGTTATTTGCGCGGATGGACGTTGACAAGAAGCGTTCAGTTCGCGGCCGGGGCTGCTTCGTTAACCTGCAGGAATATAGGGGGAGGCGGGCATGTTAGAGGAGAAGGCCAGGTGATGCAACTTATTGGAAATGCTTGACGTGTTTGTGGTTTTTTTATAAATTGTCATGTTTTTCTGTGGGTTTTATTGATGCCCAAAGGGTGGGTTATGGAGGAACGAAAAGCGACGGTTAAGAACTCGCTTGGGATACACGCGCGGCCGTCAGCTCTAATTGTGCAGGCGGCCGCCAAGTTTGTTTCCCAGATCACCTTGATGAAGGATGGATTGGAGATCAATGGCAAGAGCATTATGGGTGTGATGATGCTGGCCGCAGAAACCGGCGCCACGATCGGGGTCAGGACCGAAGGTGAAGATGAGGAACTGGCGGCAGAGAAAATAGTTGAAGTGATCGAGAGCAAGTTTGACTGATTAGAGCGACATCTATCTTGGTGGCAGATTCGATGTAATTGGGTGATACGCAATGGCGATGAAACGTTTGCAGGGCATCCAGGGGTCCGCAGGAATTGCGGTTGGACCGGTTTATCTTCACGAGCCGGAAGACCCCTGGATCGACTATCGCAGGATCACAGAGGAGGAAGTGGAACCGGAGATTCTGCGGTTCCAGAATACCCTCGAGCTTGTGGCAAACGATTTGAAGGAGACGCGTGCCCAGGTCGAAGAGAAACTGGGCAAGGACCATGCCCAGATATTTGATGCTCACTTGCTGATGCTCCAGGATGTAGCCCTCCGTGAACCCACCATCCTTCAAATTACGGATGCTCGAATTACCGCAGAGCACGCGTTCTGGCAAACTTTTCAGCGGATACGTAAGCAGTTCGACGCGATTCAGGATGAGTTCTACAGAGCTCGCAGAGCAGATATTCTGGATATTGAGAAGCGCGTTCTTGCAAAGTTGTGTCATCGGGAAGATCACCTGCTGGATCGCATCACGGGCGAGGCGATCGTAATCGCCCACGACTTGTCGCCGTCAGATACTGCGCACATGGATCGTGACCAGGTATTGGGGTTCATTACCGAAGTTGGTGGATCCACGTCACACGCGGCGATTATGGCACGCGGTCTTGAAATCCCTGCTGTTCTGGGTGTCGAGGGCGCCCTATCCTCCGCAAACCCCGGGGATATGGCGATTGTGGATGGACGTCGTGGCCTGGCCTTTCTGAATCCCGATCACGAAATATTAACGAGATACCAGGCCGAGGCACGACGACTCGAGGAGGTGAAGGAAGGGCTTCTTACATTCCGGGAGATGCCGGCAGTTACGCTGGATGGTGTTCGAGTAAACCTCCAGGGCAATATCGAGCTTCCCGAAGAGGTTGTTCCCGCCATCAGATACGGCGCCGAAGGTATTGGGCTCTATCGAACGGAATACCTCTATTTAATGAGTTCGCGGCTCCCAACTGAGGAGGAGCAGTTTCGTGCATACAGCAAGCTTGCCCGAGATGTGGCCCCGGAACCGGTAGTGATTCGGACGCTGGACCTTGGTGGGGACAAGCTTTTATACGTGTTTCACCATACTCAGGAAATGAACCCCTTTCTGGGCTGGCGAGCCATTCGGTTGTGTCTGGCAAACCGGGATCTGTTTCGGTCTCAACTCAGGGCCATTCTCAGGGCCAGTGCGGAGGGTAACGTACGGATCATGTTCCCGATGATTTCTGGGGTAGAGGAACTGATCGAGGCCAAGTCGGTGCTCGAGGATGCACGTGAGGACCTCAGGAAAGAGGACGTACCCTTTGACGAGGCGTGCAAAATCGGGGCTATGATCGAAGTGCCATCGGCGGCCCTGGTCGCGGATCAATTGGCCGAAGAGGTCGATTTCTTCAGTATCGGAACAAATGATCTGATCCAGTACACCATTGCTGTAGACCGGGGAAATGAGCGTGTGGCCTATCTATACGATCCGTTCCATCCTGGTGTACTGCGCTTGATAAAATCCGTGGTGGATGCAGGCCACGACAAGAATATTCCTGTGAGTGTCTGTGGAGAAATGGCGGGTGATCCCTGGTGCGGTCTGCTGCTGTTGGGCCTGGGGGTGGATGGATTCAGCATGAGTCCACGTGCATTGCCCGAGATGAAGCGAACTATTCGGTCCATCACAAAAGTAGATGCAACCCTTATCGCCAACCACGTGCTTACCCTCAGGACGAGGGCGGAGATTCAGTCCTATCTTCAGGATGTCTTGCCGGCGGAAGTCAGGCAGGTCCTGCCTGATCCTATGTATCTTGATCTGGAATCCGAATCGCTCCGTGTTGATGTGAAAGCTGGAGGGGAGGCAATTCTTTGATCGATCTTGCAGATAGTTGGGCTGTTATTCCCGCTGCTGGCATGGGCAGCCGACTGCGCCCCCATACTCACACAACGCCAAAGCCGTTGCTGCATGTCGCAGGGAAACCCATTCTCGGATATATTCTGGACAAGGTGGTTGGGCTAGGAATTCGCAAAGTAGCCCTGGTTGTCGGCTATATGGGAGATCAGATCGTCGAGTATGCGGAGCGGGAGTACGGGTCTTGTGAAATTGTTCCCGTTATTCAGGATAAACAGCAGGGGCTAGGCCACGCTGTTTTCCTTACAAGAGAATGGGCAGAGGGTCATCCCACACTGATCATCTATGGGGACACTATTATCGAAGGTGATTTTTCGTCGGCGGTCTCCGTGGAGGTCGACGGTGCCATCGGCGTCCAACGAGTAGAAGATCCACGGCGATTCGGTGTGGTAAAGGTTGAGGGAAAGAGGATCACTCGCCTGGTCGAAAAACCAGAGGAGTTCGTGTCGGACCTGGCGATCGTTGGAATCAATTACATACGCCGAAGCGAGTTATTGTTTGAGAGTCTCGATAAACTGATGCAGCAGAATTTGCGCACCCAGGGCGAGTATCAGCTTACAGATGCCTTTGGGCTTATGGTAGAAAGTGGAGCGAATCTGGAAGCATTCCAGGTGGACCACTGGTTCGACTGTGGGGCTCCCGACGCCTTGTTGGAAACCAACCGACACCTGCTGGACCATCGGGCCACGGTGACCACCAGAGATGGTGTGATCCTTGTGCCTCCCGTTTTTGTTTCAGAATCTGCGGTGATCGAGAAATCTGTTCTGGGTCCCTATGTTTCCGTGGGAGATGGCGCCAGGGTGTCTGACGCGGTCATTCGAGATTCCATCATAGGTGAAGGTGCACGCGTCGATGGCTGTTTCCTGGAGCGGTCTCTGGTTGGAGCAAATGCGGTGGTGGAGGCAGGTCCAAGAAAGCTCAATGTGGGTGATTCGTCCGAGGTTAGTTTGTACTGATAGAAACATCCTGGTATTCATTTCCATTTAAAGGAGAGTTCAATTTTATGGGGCGTCTTTTTACTTCTGAATCCGTATCCGAAGGACATCCGGACAAGATCAGCGATCAGATTTCCGATGCCGTCCTGGATGCGATGCTTGCTCAGGATCCCCGATCACGTGTGGCCTGCGAGACCCTTGTTACAACCGGCCAGGTTATCGTATCAGGAGAGGTGACCACAAAGGCCCAGGTGGACATTCAGGAGATCGTTCGGAACACGATCAAAGATATAGGGTATACGGATTCGGAGTATGGATTCGATTATCGCTCATGCGGGATCCTCATAGCGCTCCACACACAGTCTCCCGACATTTCTCTGGGCGTGAGTGCAGGCGAGGGGTTGCACGAAGAGCAGGGTGCGGGCGACCAGGGCATGATGTTTGGTTATGCCTGTCGTGAGACGCCAGAGTTGATGCCGATGCCAATCATGCTTTCTCACAAGCTTGTTCAGCATCTTGCCAAACTGCGGAAGAATGGAACCTTGCCCTATCTGCGACCTGACAGCAAGTCTCAGGTGACGGTAGAGTATGAAGGAGAGAAACCTGTTCGTGTACACACCGTGGTCATTTCCACTCAGCACGATCCGAGCGCCAGCCATAGAAAAATAGCGAACGACATGATCAAGCACGTGATCAAGAAGGTCATTCCTGCACGGTATCTGGACAAGGATACGATTTATCACATCAATCCGACCGGTCGCTTCGTTGTTGGTGGTCCACACGGGGATACCGGACTGACAGGACGCAAGATTATTGTCGATACCTACGGCGGAATGGGTCGCCACGGAGGAGGCGCATTCTCGGGGAAGGATCCGAGCAAGGTAGACAGAAGCGCGCACTATGCAGCCCGGCATGTTGCAAAGAATGTGGTGAAGGCGGATTTGGCGGGACGGTGCGAAGTACAGCTGGCATATGCGATTGGTGTTGCGGAGCCAGTTTCGATAGTGGTCGATACGTTTGGTACTGAAAAGATTCCGAATGAATCGATTTCAGAACTGATTCGGGAACATTTCGTTCTTACTCCCACCGGGATCATCAAGTCTTTGAAGTTGCTCCGACCCATCTATCTGGAGACCGCTGCCTATGGCCACTTTGGTCGAAAGGGTTTTTCATGGGAGCAGACCAACAAGGCAGAAGCCTTGAAGCGGGGTGCAAGAAAGCTCTAGTTTATTGGTGCTTATCAGCAAGCTTGCAAATTCAGGCAGGGCGATCCGCGTGGTCGCCCTGCCTTTGTTTTTTTTGTTCTGGATTTAGGAGGGGTGCAAGCGTATCCGGGTTGGACAAGCTGATGGGGGAGTGTCGAAGGAATTCAGAATTCTCGTTTGAGTCTCGCAGTGAGGACCCACGCATCGGAGCTTCTGTCCGTTCTTTTCGCCAAATTTATTCTGAGGAGCTGGCGAGGAAGGGCCACAGCGATCCCATAGTTGGATTTGAACTCATTCAGTTTGAGGTCTCCGAATCCCTCGAGTAAACTGGCGGTTCTCGGAACGGATGCCACCCATCCGGTGTCGTAGAACAACAGCAGATTCAGCAAATGGAATCCCGGGAGGGGGATGCGGCTGAGTGCGTCTCCCCTGAACATATAGTCTGCGCTAAGCAGGATCATCCTGTTTCCCGTAAACTCCTTGATCTCGTATCCGCGCAACGTGCTGAATCCTCCCAGGTCGAACAATACCTGTTCCGCTGTACTCTGTCTGGTTCCCATTCGCGCTTGAAGGATGACCGCCTGGTCTCCGAAGATGAGTTTCTGGTGTCTTTTTGCCGCCAGCAGGAACCCATTGTATTCAAATTCGCGAAATCCTCTTTCGTATAGTGCGTTCAAATACCACGCGTTTCTGAATAGCGGGCTCCGGATCCTGTTGTCGAATACTGCGCCCAGCTGAATCAACCCTGCATCTCCTGGCTGGATTGCGGGATTCACTCTGAACGGCCTCCCGCGATGAAAGACACTCCATCCGGTGGTGAAGGTCATGGGCATACTTTCATAGGTAAAGGCCGTCAATCGGCCCAGGAGATTCAGGTGCCTCCTGAATCTGTATCTTCCCTTTACCTCGAATCCGTTCTTGGCGCGAAAGTAATCCATGTAGTCCCATTTGAGCATGAGCGTGTATATGGAGTTCTCGCCCACCTGTACGATTTCCCTATCATTTGTTTCGGTCCTGTCAAATACCGAGAATCTTACATTGAGAATGCTGGATTGGTAACCGATTCCACCTTCCCATTTTAAGGATCGATTGTTCGCTCCGAATCCTCCTCCCGCGAACATGCTCACATGCTCAACCGATTTGAGTGGCACATTTAGTTTATAGCCCAGAAACATCCCTTCGACCCGGTTATACCGAACCTGGGCGGATTTGGAAAGGCTTTTTGCCCAGGTCTTGATTGAAATTTGGGAATAGACCTTCTGAGAGCCGATAGGCAGTAGAAGGAGCAAAGCCAAAAATGTGATCAATCTGGCCAAAAATGAATCCTTTGTGAGATTGAGAGACGCCACGAGAAATTTACGCGGGTTAGTTTGTGCATCAATTGGATTTTAGGAATTTCATGCTTGGGGATACAGCGTTGCGACGGTGCACTTTACACTTGTAGCCCGTGCAGGGTATAAGCCTTCTATAAGCGAAAAGGTCGGGCGATGGTGATTCGTGGTCCTCCTCATCGCTCGATCTGGTAATACTTTATTTTCTTGTGCAGATTTGTACGCTCAATGCCCAGCACTCGAGCTGCCTGCGTCACATTCCAGTCATAGGCCTTAAGAGCCTCTAATATGTATCCCTGTTCGACTGTTTCGCGAACTTCCCGAAGTGTTTGTCCAGAATCGAGACATGGAACGGCGGGTCCATCTTGATGACGCGTGAGTTTAGACCCGGTCATCTCAGGTAGGTCATTTACGGTGATTGTGTCCGCGGAGACCATGATCGATAAACGTTCAACGAGATTTTTGAGTTCCCTGATGTTTCCAGGCCAGTCATATTTGCAGAGTATCTCGAGTGCGTCCGGCGACAACTGTTTCGGCAGGAAGTCATTTTCCTCAGCATATTGCTTCAGAAAGTGCTCGGCAAGAACGGGGACATCGTCTTTTCGCTGGCGAAGTGGTGGCGCGACAAGAGGCACTACATTCAATCTGAAAAACAGATCCTCTCTGAATTCTCCGTCCTGCACGAGCTTTTGCAAGTCCTTGTTGGTTGCGGCTATCACACGAACGTCCACCTTGATGGTTTCCGATCCACCCACTCTTTCAAATTCTCCCTGCTCAAGCGCCCGGAGCACTTTTGCCTGGACACTTTGACTCATGTCTCCAATTTCATCCAGCAGCAAAGTGCCCTGATCCGCCTGCAGAAATTTTCCGTCGCGCGTTTTAACGGCGCCGGTAAACGCGCCTCTGTCGCTTCCGAACAATTCGCTTTCGATCAGTTCTTCGGGAATCGCTGCACAATTGACCTTTATGAAGGCTCCGGAATTCCGCTTGCTGTTCCTGTGCATGTCTCGGGCAATCAATTCTTTTCCTGTTCCACTTTCACCAAGGATCAGTACTCTGCCGTTGGTTGGCGCTACCTTTTCAATCTGCTCCCTTATTGCGCCAATCGCCTTGCTTTGACCAACCATTTCAAATTTTGATTCGATTTTACGTCTGAGTGATTTGTTTTCAATTGAAAGTACCACATTTTCCAGTGCATGCGCCACCGTCAGCAAAACTTTCTCTCGAGACAGGGGTTTTTCCAGAAAGTCATAAGCTCCAAGCTTGGTGGCCATCACAGCGTCCTGAACCGTGCCGTGTCCGGAGATCATGATCACTGATAAATCGGGATTTGATTCCCGGACGCTCCGGAGGACTTCGATTCCGTTCATTCCCGGGAGCACGATGTCCAGTAGAACAACGTGTGGTTTGTCATCCTTGATGGTTTCGATGGCCTCCCTGCCCGATGGGACACAGATCACCTCATATCCTTCACCTGTCAAGATCATCTCAAGTGAGCGGCGAATATTGCGTTCATCATCCACCACAAGGATTCTCTGACCAGTCATGTGCTTACCTCCGCTTTATCTACACTGCCATCAGGGATCGGGAAAGCTATTTCGAATTGTGCGCCGCCATCTGGACCATCCGCTACACTTATGGTGCCTCGGTGGTTTTCTACTATGCTTCTCACCACGGCCAGTCCAAGGCCCATTCCGCTGCTCTTGGAAGACACATAGGGTTGAAAAATCCGGTCGCGGTCGGTGTCCGGAACACCGCTTCCATTGTCTCCGATAACCAGGACCACTGTCCTATCCTGAATCCGTGAGTGGATACTGATCACCCCTGAATCTCCCGCAGCCTCCAGTCCGTTTTCCACAAGGTTAATCAATACCCTGCGCATCTGTTCATTGTCCAGGTCCAGTTCAGGTAAGTCCGGGTTCAATTCCAATTGTATTTTAGATTCAGGGTACAGCCGAGTAACATCTTGCAGTATCTGATTCAAGTCCTGCCTGCCAAGAGACAGTGAAGGCATCCTTGCGAATTCTGCGAATTCCTGTACCAGGATTCTAAGGCTCTCGACTTCCTCGGTCACTATTTCTGTGCAGTCGGAAACCAGTTTCTTGTAGGCTGCATCCGATCCGGTGTACTTGTCCCTCATCTGCTGGACAGTGAGTTGGATGGGTGTGAGGGGATTTTTGATTTCATGCGCGAGTCTACGGGCAATTTCTCTCCAGGCGGCTATTTTCTCTGCCTCGACCCGCAACCTTCTGTTCTGTTTCAGATCTTCCGCCATCTGGTTGTACGAATTGATCAGTTTGCCAATTTCATCCTCACGACCTGTAGGTATTCTGTAATCCAGATTGTCTCTCGCAAGTTCAGTTGTGCCCTTTACGAGCTCGGTCAGGGAATTGGTGACCCCAAATCCGGTACGGATTCCGACAATGCAGGAAAGCAACAGTAGTCCGGCAGCTGTGATGAGAAATGCCAGATTGAATTTCTCCCTAAGGTCGGTTTCAATCATGTCGAAGTATTGCAACGCCTGGGCGGCTTCTTCCAGGCGCAGCAGCTCGTCCAGGGGAGTCGTGGCAACAAGGACTCCAATGGTTTCTCCGTTGTCCCGCACCGGAACCAGGAGTTGAAGCAGATTGGCCACGCCGGGGTGCTTGAATACGATTGGCCTAGATTCTAGATACTGGCTCAGATCGGCGCTGGCAAGCGCATCCAAGTTCAAGAATTCCTGACTGTGAACGGGGAGTTTTCTCTCAACCAGGAAAAGGTGGATCGGCTCTACGCTGTTATTACGGTAGGAATCGGAAAGTACTGTTGAATCGAAAAGTTCCATCCCAATATTCATCAGTGCCTCTTTGCGAGAAGCATAGTTTTCCTTGGCCAGGGAAAGCGCGTCTGCAAGGGTCTGTCCTGTACGGTCTCGCATACCACTTTGTGCATCGAGGCTTGATTCCAGGAAGTATTGTGCGATCAAAGTCAACGAGGCTGTCGTTGCAAGCGATAAGGACATCAAAGCAAGGATGAATCGCCATCTGATCGACAGAGATCTCATCTCAAATCTCCGGTGTTGAAGCGTTCAATTTCGATCCACTTCGTACGGTCTGCTGGTCTGTCCAAAGTAATGAACAGCTCCAACAGGCTGCCTTCCTGCAAGACATTGAGCCAGTTTCTTGTTCTGCGTTCCTGCTCCAGGGAAATTGGATTTACTGCGATTCTCATTTGTAAATACAGATTCACAGGTTGAGCGGGCAGTGGCCCAAGCGAGATATTCGAAATTTTGGAACAATATGTTTCCGCGATCGAGAATTGGTTGGTCTTGAGTGTATCCGGGGTGTTGCTCTGCCTGATCACAAGGTATTGACCTTCCCAAATATCGTGTTCCAGGCGCATAAGTACCGAGTGATCCAGAAATCTGGAATTGTTCTGGCGGTTGATCCTAAATTCGTAAACAACCGATGTGATCATTCCTGATTCGATCGCGTCTAACGCCCTCCGGGAGAACAGTGAATCAAGCTCAACTGCTAGATTGAGAGAATCACCAGCTGTATAGAGTCTGTGGTTATCTATGACTACTCTCTCGGTCTGAGAATGGACTGGAACGGACATAAAAAAAAGGAGGCAAAGCCAGAAGAACCAACTCTGCCGGATTGCCACCCGTATGCCTGTCTTGCGGCGCATCTGGATCTCCCGACCTCCCATCTATAGCCCAACGTTTATGCCGCCAAACCTGTGTGACTTGACAATGAGGGTACCGGTTCCGATCCCGAAGCTCAGATCCACTCTGTGGAACAAGAGGATACCAATTCCGATCGTTCCGTCTGATCCAGTCTTGTCGATCTGGTTGCGTGTTCTTCTGATTGCAGCCCATTCGCCAAACACATACAGTCTGCCCACCGGTTTCATCGTTATTGAATAGATGGCCTCCGTGGAAACAAACTTGCTGCCGCCTTCGGAGCCAAACCCTCGGGGTTCGAACCCCCGCAGTTGATTAGAACCTTCCAGTAAGAAGCGTTCATAGAATGGAGGAGTGCCAACAATGGTTCCGGCTCGCGCACCAACTGAAAATATCTGTCCGGGCAGAGCCTGAAAGTGCCGGTAGATTTGCGTTTGTAACCTCAAGAAATTCGACTTGGATCCAATGACCGTGGACGAGTAATCTGCCTGGATCCGGAGGTCCAGTCCAGGGCTACTGCCCCACGCCACGCCCTTGGGTTGATGGTGAAAATCAAGACCGAGATAGGCTACAGGTTCTCTGCCCACTGAAGATTGGACTTCCTGCTCAAAATTGACACTACCCACTCGGATGGTGGGCGCGACGAAACTACCGATCTGGACTTCGTCATAGGTATAACGGTAGATCAGACGGTAGCTCTTGCCAATAGTTTGCCCAACGCCAATGGACCCGCCTGTCCGCGACAGATCGTATGTTCCACTGGCATCGAGCCTTCTGTTTGGATAAAGGTCCCTGTCTGATGAAGAAACAGAAGTCTGCAAATGCAGAGAGAGTCCAGAATTCGTCAGCCAGGGATCGGAGTAGTAGAATCCCCACGACTCAAGTCTCTCTCCATGCAAAAACTCGGATCCTACCGTCTTACCCTCGCCCCATAGGTTGGCGTGAAAGGCGTCCACGGCAAGGCCAAAGCCATCCAATTCCGTGTATTCGAAACTCGCGCCGATGTCCCCAAATCTCTTTTCGTCTAAAAAGACTACCAGGACTGCCTGGCCTTTTTCAGTACCAGGTTTGGAAGCAACGTGCACGGTTCTAAACAGGCGCGTGCGGTAAAGGGATTCCCTGCTGGCATCCATTCCACCGGGCGTGATCCGGTCTCCCTGGCGTAAAGGCAGTGAACGGATTATGAACTCGACTTTTGTCTTTTCGTTACCCCTCACTTCAATACGTTCAATTACGTATCCGGTCCCATTTCCAGCCAGCAAGGGGAATGTGCTGAGCAGGGAAAGGGTGAAGAGGAGAATCCGGATCGTAAGAAGGTCCATGCATTACCTCGCTGAAAGTCGAAATTTGACCGTGATGCTTTCAGTTCAGGCAAGAACCGTACCCGTGTCGGTGATACGAACGTTGTGCATCAATAACGCACATAAAATATTTATTTATAAATAGTTGTATTGATAGTTCGATCCGTGAATCAAAGGATGGCTTATGTGAAAGAATAACACATGTGTGGTTATTTTGCAACAGTTGTGGAAGGAATCTCGCAAGATGTTCGTTCACAGACCCATACAAGATCTGATATGCTCTCTTGAGGTTTGGAGCAGTTCGACAATCGGGCGGTCCGGGCGGGTTCCCGAAGGGAGAGCAAGTTCCACCACCAGGTCTCCTTCAAATTCTATTTCTTCCAGTAACTTGCCCAGCTTGGAAAAATCCACCTCGCCTTCGCCAAGGGCTTGTGTTCTGTCGCCTCCGAGGTGGTAGTCGCGAATGTGAATCAGAGAAATGCGATCGGAGTGCTCTCTGAGAAAGGCATCCGGATCCGTTCCGCCAACTCTAAGCCAATCCAGATCCGGGCCCATCAACAAGGTGTCTTCCGGTACATTCTCGAGGACAAACTCAATGTCCTTGGGTGACTCGCCATGGTTGTGATAATTCAGTTCCAGGTCCTTCGATCGGAACATTTCCGACACTTCGATCCATGCACTGATGAGGTGGTCGTTTTCAGCACTGGATCTCTTGGCAAAATCCTTCCCGTTGCAGCTCATTCCGCATTTCAGATTCTCGCCCATGCTCGACAGGCGATCACTGTACTCGTCCAGGATTTCGAAATTGCGCTCATACTCGGATACGTTCCACAGAGGCATCCCATGAGACGCGCCGATCAGATCCAGGCCTGTACTGTTCAAGGCACTTCGAACCTGGGACTTGTAGGACTCTCCCCCTAGCGAACTGTTCGTCAGTTCCACCGCATCAAACCCGGATTCGGCCACCGCCGTAAGTATTTTTCCCAGCTGCGTGACCGGATCGAAGCCGTACTGCTGAAAGATGAATGTGTGGGCACCTAAACGACAGGCTGGCATTTTTGTACGTTCTCCTTTTGGGCTCTCAGTGGGTTGTAATATTCCGGAAAACTACATATGAATCAGACGCTTATGCGATCCGGAACTTAGCTTCTATGTTCCTGTCTGTCAACAAAAATTGCATTGCGTTTCTATTGGGCTTACAGTTCCTTCTGTGAAGAAAACTGACATCAAATCGAATCCCTGGGCATGAAATTGAATTCAAGGAGAGGATGACCTTGGTCGTTATTGGAATATGCGGTGGATCGGCCTCCGGTAAATCCACATTTTCCCGATCGCTCGCCGACTCCCTGTCAGATCTCGAGCCTGAAGTTATAAATCAGGATCGTTACTTTCGAGATTGGATGGACTATCCGGTCGATGACAGAGCGCGTGTGCGGACCTCGAACCATCCCTCTGCAGTAGTCTGGGATGCACTGGTTACCAATGTGGAGAACCTCAGAGCCGGACGAACAGTTGAGGAACCCGTGTCAGGAACAAGCGCGTTCGCCGGACAGATCGCAGTTCGCAAAATCCGACCCGGCCCTTTGTTGATCGTAGAAGGACATCTGGTTTTTACTCACCTGGCGTTACGCAAACTCATGGATTGGAAGCTGTACTTAGATGTGGATCCTCACGAGCGAGTACTCAGGCGTATGCTCAGAGATACGTCCAGGGGCAACATGACGCTCGAACAGGCTACGGCATGGTATCGCAGAGACGTGATTCCAAATTTCGAGGTTCACACGGCTGCCAGCCGGAAATATGCTGATCTCGTGCTGCCATACGATTCCCGAAATGACACAGGTTGCTACCTTGTGTCGTCCGGCATACGAGCGATCGTGTCCGATCGCTCAGTTGATACAGGAGAGAGGGGAGATATCCGCCATAGTACGCAGCCCCGGAAGCGCACCCCGAACGGCTGAGACTGCGTTGGTGACAATCGCGCAGGTGGCGACATCGCCATTTACGCCGCCCCCGATTGTAAGATCGACTTCAGGAGTACCCTCTATTTTTACCCTGTCCCGTGGATCCGATTCACCCACACACGCCCGGAATACAAGGCGCAGGACCTCCTTGTCCCCCGCAATTCCTTTCCCGATCTGGTTGACACCCGTAGCATATCCTTCTTCAATTGCCCAGCCCGCTCCGCTGACCCGTTCTGTGGCAATGACAGGCTGCACAGTGTCTTCCGTGTGATCCAGGTGCCATCCCAGCTTTGACGCAATCATATGCATGGATTCGGTAAGTCCAACGTGCCTGATCTTGCCCTGCGCTGTAAGATCACGGAATTCTGATTCCTTAAGACCGGCGCCAATCTTCTGACGAAAAGGGAGTCTCCTGAAGGAGGCGTCCTGGATCCGCTCTACAAGTATGTGTTTGACCTCTCGACACACTGCAGTGGTAGCGACCGGCAGAAAATCCATCAGAAACCCCGGATTTACTCCGGTTCCAAGAACCGTGACGTTGTTGTCCCGGGCCAACTGGTCTATATGTGATGCGGCTTCGGGATGTGCGATCCATGGGTAGGAAAGTTCCTCACACGTTGACACCACATGAATGCCTCGTGAAACCACTTCCTCGATGAGTGGGAGGATGGCCTCGATTGCTGAAACGGTCGTAATAACCGCCACATCTGGCTGTTTCGAAAGAGCGGCTGCCAGATCACAGGTAATGGAAACACCTGAAGTGATGCCGCACAGCTTGGCGAGGGTAACCCCTTCCATTTCCGGATTAATATCGGCTGCAGCACAAATTTCAATGTGCCCCCGTTCCGAAAGATGAGGACTGATCATTTGACCCAATGGGCCCATTCCGACTTGCACCACCTTTGTTTTTTCGTCCATTTTCAAACGCTCCAGGAAACTGTTTCATTGGTATGCTTTATGATCTTGCAATGCCTGATCGATGAGCAAATATACACCCTTCACATCCCGGCGGACAAGAGAGAACTGGATGGTAAATGGCATTGAGTGGAATTCTGAATATAGGCTTGATTCGGAGCAGCAGAAGGGTTAGTTTTAGTTCGCACTTTACAGAACGGGACTACGCATTCGAAAGGATTTTTTTAAGGTATGACCGAAACTCTGGTAGAGCAGTTCAAAACAAAATACGAAACCCTCTCAGGTCATGTTCATCTGGTCGAGGATGTGACTCTTGCAGCGGAAGCGATCATTGGCGTGCTGAAGGAAACAGCGGGAAATCGGTTGGCGGTTGGAGAGCTCCCTACACGATTGTTGGAAGCAATCGAAAAACGCTGCCAGGCAGACGAGATTGAACTGCTGAAGCCTCCTTTTGACAATGCGCTCTTGCCTCAATCTGTTGATCAGTCTCACGTGGGGGTGACTCACGCAGAGTTGGCGATCGCCGAGGCGGGTGCGTTGATCGAAATGACAACAAATGATGCCACTCGTCTAGTATCTTCTCTACCGAGAGTGCATGTCGGTGTGGTTTGGGAAGGGGATTTGAGGGCCACGTTGAAAGAGGCAAGTGGCCCCTTGCGGGCATTCTTCCAAGAGAATGCCGAGCATGCAACTGCCACGTTTATTTCTGGACCCAGCAGGACGGCGGATATCGAAATGCGTCTCACACTTGGTGTGCACGGTCCTGAGGTGGCGCATACTGTCATTGTTTCCGGAGTTTCGGAGTAAGGCGTGATCAATTGGGCGGATGGTTGCCAGGAAAGGGTGGCGGGAAGGTATGAACAGATATGACCGGCTTTCTGATCAGATAGAAGACGCATTGGCAAAGAAGCCGAAGCGCGATGCTTTATATAGTGCCATGAAGCGAGGCAGGGACAGCAGGAGAACTGCACTGAATTCCCTTCCCGGTGGCGAGACGTTCAGAAAAGAAGTACGGGCGATCAAGGACCGGTGTCTCGAACAGCAGGATGATCTGGTAGCAAGATTCGCAGGAAAGATCGAGGAGAGGGGCGCTGCCGTGTTTCTGGCGCAGGACGGTGCGGAGGCGATTTCGTATATCCTCGAAATTGCAGAGGAGAAAAATGCGAAAACGGTAGCGAAATCCAAATCCCTCACAAGTGAGGAGATAGAAGTCAATCACCCGATGGAAGATGCCGGAATTGAGGTGATCGAGACCGATCTTGGAGAGCTGATTATTCAAAAAGTGGGCGAAAAGCCGTATCACCTTGTTTTTCCTGCAGTCCACAAGACAGCGGTGGAGGTTGCGAAAATTTTCGAAGAAGTAACGGGTGGGGAAGTGCCGAATGATGTGGGTGCCATCATGAAGATCGTGCGCACTTATTTGCGGCCAATTTTCCTGAACGCCGATATTGGAATGACCGGGGCAAATGTGGGCATTGCCGAAACGGGCGCCATAGCTATTGAAACCAACGAAGGGAATGCCCGGCTCGTTTCAAGTATTCCAGATACCCACATCTGCATCATGGGAAGGGAAAAGATCGTCGATACCATCGATGATGCGATTCAGATGATATTGGCACATCCGATAAGTGCCGTCGGGCAGCACCTCACGACGTATGTCACCCTGATGGCTGGGAGATCTCCGCTGGGAGAAGGAGATGGTCGAAAACCACGGGAGTCTCACATCATTATTCTGGACAATGGTCGTACCAAAATGAAGGAGGATCCGGTTTTTAAAGATGCGCTGAACTGCATCCGATGCGGAGCCTGCATGAATATCTGTCCTACCTACGGTGTCGTGGGCGGCCATACCTTCGGGCATATTTATCCAGGCCCAATCGGTATCCCATGGACGTCGGAGGTTCACGGGCTGGAAGAAGCTGGGGATTTCGCCCACCTTTGTATTTCTTGTGGATTATGTAAGGAGATCTGTCCCGCAGAAATAGACATCCCGATGATGATTGCAGAGGTTAAGGATAAGGATAGTGAAAATCATCCTCACAGCCGGGTAAACAGGTTGCTTATGGCCGCCGAGCCCTTCTCGAAATTCGGATGTGCCACGACGCCATTTTCCAATTGGGCAATGCGCAACAAACCATTCCGTTTTCTTATGGAAAAAGCGACTGGTATAGACCGACGCAGGGAGCTGCCGAAGTTTAATCGCAACACGCTGCGGAAGCGTTTCCTGAACAGAGAGGAACGTAATGCGGCGAACCCGACCCGCAGGGTTGCATTCTTTGTCGATCTGTATGCAAACTACAACGCCCCCAACCTTGGCATGGCAGCGGTAGAACGATTGGAAGAACACGGATGCCACGTGGTTCTACCACCCCAGCGCGGTTGTGGATACCCCTATATTGGATACGGAGATTTGAAGAAGGCGAAGCAAGTTGCCCTGGAGAATGTGCGAGCCTTTGCGCCTCTTGTGGAAGCGGGTTACGATGTGGTAACAACAGAGCCAACGGCGGCCTATTGTCTGAAGGAGTCCTATCCCAAGCTACTGGGAAAGTCCCCGGAATCCGTAGGAGTGGCCGGCGCAACATTCGAGCTCTTCGAGTATCTGGAGTTGCTGGAGGGTGAGTTCCAGGACAAATCTCTAGATGGCCGGCGATTTGGATTCCATATCTCATGTCATCAGCGCCCATTGGGACGGGGAGACCATGCAATGAGTTACCTCAGACGCCGCGGTGCCAAGGTTGAGGTTGTGGAGACTGGAACCTGTTGTGGTATGGGTGGGACCTTTGGTCTGAAGAAGGGCATGCTGGGATACGAACTCTCACAGGCCGTAGGGGAACCCCTTTTCCAGGCGTTCGCAGAATCTGGAGTCGACGAAATCGTTACAGAGAGCAGCGTCTGTCGAATACACGTGGCCGAAGGGACAGGAAAGAGAGTCTGGCATCCGCTGGAACTAATTTTGGAAAATTCAGGTGGGGTAGCCAAATGAGCATTCGAGTTTTGACGAGGGAATTGTGTGCTGAAGCAGACGAGGTGGGTAGAAGGGATTCCTTGAGAGCACCCGGGCGATCACCCACTTCTGCGGTATCCCAAGCAGATGCACAAGACGCACGACCTTCGATAGGGGGCACGGTATCATTCTCTGGCAAACGCGAACCAAATCTGGAGGCGCCACGGGAGACAACAACACCCATACGGCTGACTGCAAAGAAGCAGCAGGAGAATCGCTGGGGAATTCCCGGAGGAATCAAGGCAAGATTCGGAAGAAAGGCTTCTGGATTTGACGAGGCAAATGAGAGTGGGGCAATGGGTGACTCGGGGGAGACAGAGTCAGAACAGCAAGAGGATACGAAGAATATTTATTCGATAGATATCGAATTACAAACCAACCTTCACGATTTTATTTTACGGAATTGCGAAAAAGCGAAACATGATGAGAATCTCATAGAGAACGTGCCGCTCATGTTTCATGAAGGCCAGGGAGCTTTGCCCGTTGCAAGATTTCCGGGTTGGACAGATGATCTGAATCTCAGCCCAACTGCAGGCATGTATCCCGAGCCGGGAGAGCAGTGGATTTGCACTGTAGATGCCTCGGGGCTGATTTACCCAATCGAAAAAATCCAGTAGTCTTCAGAGGGAGCAGCTGATGAAAGGCGTCATTTTTAAAGGAAGCCGAAAGTCAGAGGTCAGGGAATTCCCGAAACCGGAACCGGGGTCCGGTGAAGTTCTGGTGCGTATGAAGGTTTCGTCGATCTGCGGCACGGATATGCACTTTTTCCGGAAGACCTGGGAGGAACTTGCCGCATTCAGACAGTCCTTCCATGGATCTCCAGACACGATTACCGGTCACGAGCCGTGCGGAGTGGTTGAGGCTGTTGGTTCACAAGTGGGCACAGTGAAACCTGGAGACAGGGTAACCGTGTATCAGCACATTGGATGCGGCAGATGTGGGTATTGTTTAAGTGGAGATGTGATGTTTTGTTCAGAACGCAGGGGCTATGGTTCTGCTCACAACGGTTCCGCTGCCGATTATATCCTTGCTCCTGAACGCAACTGCCTGCCTGTACCCGATGCTCTGAGTTTTGAGAGGGCAGCCGTGCTCGCCTGTGCGGGAGGTACCGCTTACCAATCCATCAAGCGCATCGGTGTGTCCGGTGCAGACACGGTAGCGATTTTCGGTCTGGGTCCTGTCGGGCTTTGTGCCGTGATGTTTGCTGTTGCAAGAGGGGCAAGAGTTATCGGAGTGGACCTTGTTCAGGAGCGTTTAGATCTAGCCATGAAGGTAGGGGCAGTTGATACGGTTCATGTTTCCGAGGATGACCCTGTGGAGAAGATAATGGATCTGACGAATGGAAAGGGAGTAGAAGCAGGGGCGGACTATTCTGGAAATCCTCAGGCGCAGGAAGCTATGATGGCTTGCGCTGCAAAGGCCGCGAGACTTGCGGTAGTGGGAGTCGGGGACTCGTTCCGTGTGGACACGCTCCGTTTGATGATTATGCGTCAGCTGCATCTCCAGGGTTCGTGGATTTACAATATGGGCCTGCATGAAGAATTTGTGGATTTTGTGTTGAGGAAGGATTTGCCGCTGGAGGATCTGATCACACACCGCTTCAAGATTGAGGATGGTGTGCAGGCGTTTGATGTATTCGATACGGGCAAGACAGGCAAGGTGTTGTTTACGTGGGGAGATTAGCTGGTAGGAACGTCTAACTTGCAAGCGCAGTAAGAAAGGAATTCGCGTCATCCAACTCGATTTACGCAGCTTTTTCCAAGGCCGCCATGCCTCTTTCTCCAAGATGAAAGCGCTCGGCAACGCTCTCCGATAGATCCGGAATTTCAGGATCTCCTCCTGATCCATATCCTATTTTTCTGCATATCAGATCTGCCAGATGCACCACGCTCGTCAAACGATTGAATCTTTGCGTATCACCCGGCTGATGATGGAAACGTATTGCGCTTGTGTAATTTTCGGCGAATTTCCATTCGGAGGCCAACTGACCGCCCACGTCAGAATGGGTTATTCCCAGAATATCACTCTCCGCTTCCAGTATCAGCCGCCCGCCGCTCTGGACATTCTCAAGAACAATTGTGTAATAGTCGGCAAAACACCTGTCGAGCACAATCTTTCCAAGATCGTGCAGCATGCCTGCCAAAAATGCGGATTCTATCTCGGTCTGGAGCTTCCTTGCAATCGCCCTTGAAACAAAGGCGGTGCCAACAGAGTGCTTCCAAAACTCCTGTATGTCCAGCCCTGCCCCGTTCGCGTGGTCACCAAGTTTCTGAAAAATTTGTGCCGTCATGACAAGGTTCGCTACCTCCTCGAGGCCGAGCAACGTAACGGCAAGATTCAGGGAGTCGACCCTCTTCTTGAAGCCGTAACCTGCTGAATTAACCAGTTTGAAGACCGTGACCAGGAGAGACGGGTCCAATTTGATCTTTTCAGCGATGTCCTCACTCGATGCGTCCTCGCTCTTGGCCAGTTTGAGGATTTCTGAATGTGTTGCCGGAAATGGCGGGGGTCCCTCGAGTTGTTTTAATCGATCCCGAAGGTTTTCCATTGGACCATCTTTGTCCTGGGCCGAGTTCTCCTGGTCGCCGGCAGAAGATCTGGCAAGGAGGCTCTCAACCCTTGATCGCAGCTCACTGGGTCGGAATGGTTTGGCAAAATATATGTCGATGCCAGCATTTCGAGCGCGTATGATTCCGTCCGGGGATGGTTTCACAGACATCAGTATGGTTTTTACATCCGAATACTGATGATTCATACTGATCAACTCAGCCAAACGAACACTATCACCCGAAATACGCTCTTCGATAGAACGATATCCGGCCTCGTAGACAAAAGCAGCCTAATTGCGTCGATACCATCAGAAGCAGTTTCTGTCTTGAATATTTCCTGGGGTAGCATTTTTGCGATAAGCGTGGAGAACCGAAAACGGTCCACAATGAGGATTTTTTTCATACCACTATTCTGTTGGGATCTGGACGGCAACTTTAGATGCGGGAAAAGTCGCGGAGGAAGGAAGTAGTGCGGAGGAGTAGCAACCAAATTACCAAAACCAGTCGGGCTTGACAATGATTTAGTGAGATGCAATCATCAGGAACAGGTAGCGGGCGACCGGGAGGGGGTTACTGAGCGCGCTGGTAAGCACAAGATCGTTTGAAGTACTTGCCAGGGTGCGCGTACGTCGAGAGGATTGGTGCAGGATTAACAGGTGGCTTGGCCTCACCAACGGAAACAAGACTCAGAGACTCGAAACGATCTAAATTGGATGCTCTATCAAAATTCGCGGTGACGTGTGATCGAGGAGGGTAGAATCACTTCTGATTCTATGCAGGAATTTAGAACTCTTATCTTTCAGCAGATCTGCAAGGGAGGCACCTTCCAGGTATTCCATGGTAAAGAAGGGGATGTCAGCGTCCGATCCGGTTTCTTTAACCTCGACCACGTTTGGGTGAGATAGCTTGGATAGAAGCTGAAATTCTCTTTTGAAGCGTCTCATCTCGCCAGGGCTGCCTCTGAGATGCGCGAAATGCTTCAAGGCCAGAGTTTCACCGGTCACTTGATCCCGGACTTTATAGACTTCGCTTGCACCGCCATGGCTCAAGTGGTCGAGTACCAGGTAACGATCAGTAATCGTTCTTGGTTCGTTCATTGTTCCAAATCTCCGCCCTGGAGAGTGGTCTTGACTAGATCAGACGAGGCTCTGCGGGAATGGTTGAATTGCACCAGCGTAGCAATATAGAACTTGGCTGTATATTGTCAATAACAGTTTGATTTATCGAGCTTTGACACCTCATTCAATTCAGATTGACACCAACGCAGTTTTGGGATATACTCTATAAATGCAAGAAATTGGTTGCGTAGTGTGACATGTGGGGTTCAAATATGAGACAGTTTACCATACCGTCAGGTTTCTCATCGAACGAAGAATCGCATAGGTACCTCTTTGCCCAGGCGATGGAAATCTCCAATGACATGACGGTTATTTTTGATCTCGAAGGTCGAATTACTTTTGCGAATGAGGCATGTGGCAGAATTTTGGGCTGCCGTGCAACTGCTCTTGTTGGGAGCTTTCTTTGGGATGTGATCGCAGACCTCGACCAAATCGGCGGGATTCTTGAAAGTTCACTCCTGTACGGCCAATGGAAAGGTGAGGTTTCGTTCCGCCACAAGTCGGGTGAGTCTGTGGCCATCCGGTTGCGAACTGTGCTGATTCAAGCAAAAGATGGTGAGATCCTGGGAATCGTTGGGGTAGGGTGGGATCTGACGAGCCAGAACGAGTTTGAGGAATAAATGCTTCGGTTTGAGCGACAACGTCTGGTCGGGGAGATGGCGGCAGGCGTGGCTCATGATTTCAATAATGTGTTGATCGGTATTTTGGGGTATGCCCAATTGCTTCACGGCTACAAAGATTTGCCTGAAGAAGCCAAAGAGTTAGCAGGAATTATCAAATCTTCGGCTGAAAATGCGTCAGAATTGGTGAACCGGCTTCAGTGGGGATCTTCAGGGAACGTGAAAGCAGCACCCGTTCCGGTAGATCTGAATGAAGTGGTCGATGCTGGAATCAAATCTTCCAGGCCAAAGTGGAAGAACCAGACCGAATCCGAGGGGAGATCCATATTCGTTACCGCAGAACTGGAAGCCAGATCTAAAATCGATGGCCAGATCGCGGAGGTTGATGAAGTTTTGACAAATCTCATTTTCAACTCAGTTGACGCCATGTCTGAAGGGGGTGAAATTACAGTTCGTACCTGGGATGAAGATGATGAAGTTTGTCTGTCTGTTGAGGACACAGGTAAAGGGATGGATGAGGAGACAATCACGCGATTGGGGGAGATGTTCTTCACGACCAAAGGGGAAAGAGGTCATGGGTTGGGAATGGCGGTTTGCAACCGAATTGTAGAAAAAATGTCCGGCAAGATTGAAGTAATCAGTGAGTTGGGCAAGGGGACAAGATTTACTCTGCGCTTCCCCGTTGGAAATTCGAAAGCCCCAGCGAAGGTCAAGGCGTCGGTTGAAAAGGTTCCATCCTGCGATGTTCTGGTTATTGAAGACGATGAGGCTGTTCGCAGCTTGTTGGTTTTGGGACTTCCAGAGTGTCACGTTACTTCGGCCAGTTCGGGGAGTGAAGGAATAGGTTACTTTTCAGCAAACGCATACGATGTGGTTCTTCTCGATCTGTCGATGCCGGAGATGAATGGAGTGGAGGTAGCAAGGCAGCTGCGTGGCATAAATCTAAATACGCCCATCGTCTTGATGACAGGGTGGAGCGACCCACTTCAGGGAGAAGAGGATCAGTTGTTTACTGCCACATTGCCAAAGCCCTTTACAATAAGTCAGTTGAGGGAATGTGTCGCGGACCTAGCTACATGAGTTCCCTCGAGAATGCGGTCAACGAGCCCCCCCCTTTGGTTATCCAAAGGGGGGGCTTTCAGCTAAACCGGGGCATCAACGGACCTGAGCATAAAACTCTGATCTGCTATCTGGAGGGAAGGCAAGATTGGAAAACGATCCAGGAATAAGGAAAAGTCAGACATCCACATGCATGTGCTTCGAAACTCGGTCCTGAATAACGGATGCAGTAAATGGCTTTACGACATAGTCATTGGCACCCGCCTGGAGTGCCTCTACGACCGTGTCGGCACTGGTAATTGACGTCAGCATTACTACTGGAATATGAGCGGTCTCTTGTCCTGCTCGGATTTTAGAAAGCGCCTCTAGACCTCCCATGCCAGGCATCTGGACATCCATCAAGATCATGCCAGGCTTTTCCTTCCGTGCAAGTCTGAGAGCGTCAGCACCGTTAATCGCTTCAAGGGCTGTAAATCCAAGTCGTCGTATCAATATCGAGAGCGCAAGTCTGGTTGCTGCGGAATCTTCTGCAATCAGGATTTTAGTTACATCCAGCTGTGGCTTTTGAGTTGTAATCTCGAGAGTCGCCCCACAATCTTGACAAAACTTACTACCACCTGGACCATCGCATTTCGGACAGAACTCCAGGAACAGGGAAGGGTCCTCCCGATCGGCTGTCTGGTTCTGTAGAGGAATCGAAAATGCAGATCCGATCTTTTGCACTTGTTCCGGAATTTTCGACAGGATCTCATCGACCCACCCTGGAGAGAAATTGAAGAACTCTTTTGCTCGTTCATACACGCCTTCGCGGAAATCTTCAGGTTCTTCATGAGAAAGCATGTCCGAAATCAAACTTGCCAGGTTGATCACCTCCAGGGTCCGCAGGAGATCTTTGGCTACCGCTTCTTCGAGTTCAAAAAAGTGATGCCTGCTTATCAGTTCCGCAATGCTGCTGGACAAGTTCCATCGCTCGCACAGCAGGGCACCTGCTTTTCCGTGATCAACGCCAATTGCGTCACGTTCAGCGCACGCAGAAGGAACATTTCGGGCCTGGGAATACCCAAGTGCTCTCCCAAAGGATATGGGTAGTTCGCTGGCAAAGAACAAATTTCCGACATTCAGCAACATACCCAGGGTGAACGGGTCTTCTACCAGATTTTCCTTGAGCCTGGCTGCAACTTCTCCAGCGGCAACGGCTGTACGTATCGCTTCTTCCCAATGGTGTGCCAGATTGTATTCACCAGATTGTTCAGGTGGGAATTGATCCATCAGAGAGAGGCTGACGGCCATGTTGCTGATTTTCGTGTATCCAAGAAGCGAAATTTCCTGTTCGATTTTTGTTATAGGGTCGCTAAACCGGTAGAATGGAGAGTTGACAACTATCATCATCTTATTAAGGAGCAGAAGATCCGATTCCAAGAGAGCGGCGACTTCCTTGACGGGGGCGCTCAACTCGTTGGTGAGCCTGACAATCTCAGTAGCCGCGTCTGAAAGCACAGGGAAATCTTCGGTTTCCTGAATGAGCGTATGTAGCTGCTGTTCTGTCATAGTGCCCTGGAGTCGGTATGCCATTCGCTGCTGTTTGGAATAACTGCTAATATACCAAAAAGAGTTTATGATACCACACGTATTCTTTCTTCGCAATCCACGATTAGCAAGCGCCAACTCTCATCTGCGGAAACCACTGGAAGTAGGGCTTTTACTGGCGCCGAACCTACGTGACGTGCCACTTTTTGGCCTCTCTCGTTGCATATGACGGTTTCACCATTGGCCAGGGCAACAGCAAATCTTCCTTTTCCAGAGTTCGTGTAGAGCATCGCCATGTTTGTGACCGCGGAATTGTGCTGAGTTTGCCAAATTATTCGACCTTTGGCGTCGAGCGCATAAACATATCCCGTGTCTGACCCCACAAGCGATTCGGATCGGCCGTCATTATCCAGGTCCATACACAAAACCTGCCGAATGTTGTAACCGTGGGTATTGAATTCCCAAAGGTGATTGTAGCTCGGGTCGGAAGCAACCAGTGTCCCTGTGCTTGAACCATTCATGACCTCAAGCTTTCCGTCTCCGTTGATGTCCCCTATGTCGAATACCACATCTCCCAATTCAGAGTAGATCCTGCCCGCGTATTCCCCCTCGGAAGAAATATTGTGAACACTCCCGTAGTGGTCTGCAGCCAGGATAGAGGTGCAGCCATCGTTTTGCAGATCCGAACTGCGGATCTCCCTGACTCCATGATACATGCCTCCACGATTCCAGATACGATTGAACTGCAAATCGAACATGCTTATCTGTGAGTTTGTACATCCGGCAACAATTCGAATATTCCCAGGGTCTCCGAAATCATCAGCCAGCAGGCTGTTCACGCAAGGGTTCACGGTTCCGCCCTGGCCAACGATCAGTTTTTCAGTCATTCTGTGTTTTTTTTGCAGATGACCATTTTTATTCAACAGATAAATGTGTTCATCGTTTCCACCACAGAGAATCTCCTCTATCCCGTCCCCATCGATGTCTGCCACAGTCACGCAGCGCATCAGGTCTTTGGCGGTAAATGTCCAGAGGATAGCCCCGCTTGGGTCATAGCATTTCAGTTTCTTGCCCTGGCAAATCAGGTAGTTCTCAGGTTCCCCAATATTCTCTGAAACTCGCCAGCACACAGCATCTCTGATCTCCTCGGGTTGGGCTTCGGGTTCTTTGCTCCAGAGCTGCCCCAGTTCTACAACCGGCGGGGTGACCTCGCGAATCCTTTTTGGTGGACCATCGGTTATGGTCTGGCCAGCGGACAACACGTTTGAAAGAATCTGCAGTTCCTTTTTACCAAAAGTCAGGTTGATTTTGTGGGTTCCAGGTCTGATCCTGAGTGGTGATCCACCTCTTCGCTCGATGTCTGTTTGTTCGTGTGCCGTCAACCAGGAGCCACCGGTTGGTACATCGATCTCAAGGGCTAGAGGTTTCTTTGACGCAATAAAGATGTCTCCACACTGGAACCGAGTTGTGCCTGCCAGAACAACGGTTTGTTCACTCAGGTGATACTGGGTGCCCTCTATCTGAAGCCCCTGGCTATGATAACTACCGCACCCAAGCATGATCGTGTTATCGTTGCGGAGATATGCAGTGTTCTCATCAAGCTTTTCCAGAGTCAATCCAGTCGGCTTGTCGTCTGTGACGTGAAGCAGATTCTGAATAGAAAACACCTGCGCTTTGCCAAGTTTCAAATGATGTCGCTGGACAAGCCTCTGGATGGAACCCGCGGTACCTATTCTGCCGCGCAAAGTACCCGTAGCAAGTGAGGCATTTTGCAACGTGAATATGTGGGAGTCCGGACCCCCTAATTCTGGTCTGCCTTGTCGCTCAATAGTCAGTTTGCAGGGATTCCCTTCCATGCTGATGGTACCAGAATTCAAAACCTTCCAGATCGCATCGAAACTGAAAGACGCTGTAGTCAGGGCGTGCATGCGATCCATTATTACAACCCAATCTCCTTTCTTCCAGAAGATGATCCGGTGCCAGTCCGTGTTGTTGTAATCCCGAACCACTGTTTCAGTGAATCCGTACCCGGGCGTTTCTGCCGAACTAATCAGTGCAGCACATTCCGGCACGGGTACATCCACACGTCCGTCACAGACAACACTCACCATGTTGTGTTCTGTGGTGTTGCGCACAAGGTAATCCGCATCTATAAGCCAATCGATCCCACTCTGGGTAAATTTCAGTATGGCATTGGTGTCATAGTGGTAGTGTTTACCCCTTCCATAACCATCCAACAAAAAGTACTGACCTTTTTTGCTGTTGTCCGCTCTGAATGCGATCTTGTCGAATGATTGGCCCAGGGGGACATTCGGCGGTCCCGAGCATTCATTGTAATAGGGCCGCGATATGGTATAGGCATATACCGGAGGCGAGAGGGGAAATACCTGTAATCCAGCTTTGTCCGGCGCCACCGGTTTCACATTCTGATGATATGGATTCGGCCAGGAGCCGTCGCAAATAGAATCCAGGTAGCTCAGATATCCAGGATCTCTGGTATACCAGAATGCGTAAGGAACTCCCGCCAGGGGAATGGTGTTCGAAAGCTGCAAGCTCGAGTCGCCAAATCCTGAAGCACGTCCTTCGTTGTCCGAGATCCCAATCAAATAATCGGCATAAGCCTCAAGGTGTCCCGCTTCGAAGAATGTGGTGGTCGCTTCGGCCAGGGCGTATTCGATCATGTGTCCCATGGTGAGTGTCAAATAGCTATCTGCGTCGCACTGGGGCTTCCACGACTGCTCCTGTCCGGCAAAAGCAGCGGACGCCTTGGAAAGAAATATCTCAGTCTCCTTCATCCCATAGTAGTTTTGGAAATAACGCCCACCGAAATAAAGTCCGAGCAATGGAAAGGTGGTATGATTCCAGAGAATTGACGCATCTTCTTCGATGTTTTCATAGTTCGAGGTCAGCGGTACAAGATCGAGAAGAAACGAGAGAAGCATGTTGGTTATCCGAAGGCGATCTTGATTTGAAAAAATCTCGGATTCCTCAACCGCATCCCACATTGCAAAAATGTATCTGGAGTTTGTTTCCTCAGGCCAGGTCATCTTGCGATCGGGATCCTTCTCATATAGCTCACACATACGAATAAGGACACGCGAGCCAGCCTGAATGTATGGTATTTCCCCTGTCAGGAGGTATTTGACCGCGTATTCCTGGAAGGCCAGGAGGGTTTCTGCGGGTTCGTCAGCGAGCATCGTTTCGATATCGTGTGGGGAGAGGACAGCGTTGGGAATTTTTACAGATGAGTATGTCTGCCCGAGAACCGTGTGCTGTGTGTTCCGCAAACCAGATGGGGGAAGCTGAACATCCAGAAGAGGCGGAACTGTTATATCCGTGCCCTTATCGAAGTGGGTCAGAAGGTTCTCCACCGCGGCAAGCACGCCCTGGGGGTCACTTCCTCCAAGGACGAGGACGTTTTGGCCGGAGTTCCAGGGGTATGGATTGTGAACTGTCTGGATAACTGATCCGCCCTCACCTGGCCAAAGCGAATCGAGGAAGACATATCGGTTCCAGTAAAGACGTTCGATGAGCGGGTTGTTTATCATCTGGCCCAGGGCGATCACGTGCTGTGTTCTTGGCGCGGCACTATTTACTATGGGAACTGAGACGTCCGAAAATTCCTGCAAGTATCCAGCGAGTATTTCAGCTATTCGCAGATGCTCATCATCCTCCGGAGACAGGATAACACAATTTGCTTTCTTGTTTGTGACCAGGTTTGTCTGGAGATGCATCTCTTTTAGGGATTCCAGATTTTTCTGCAAGGTGGTTCTCCCTGTTCCAATAACTGACGGATTTCAAAGTGATCGCAAACAAGAGAATCGAGTGCGGCTTTCTGCTTGACCTCCAGCAGGAATTGAATTAATTGATAGACCGTAATTTACCACTTATCAAAGCACGCATTGCAGGCGTCCACCAGGTGAAAGGAGTTGCTGTGCCCAAGTTTAGCCCAGAAAATCTAAGAGCTGCAGGATACGAGCTTTTTGGTGCGGCAGGCTGTTCAGATGAGGATTCCCGTTCAGTAGTGGATCATCTCGTGGAGTCCAACCTATTCGGTCACGACTCGCACGGAGCGATCCGTTTCTACGAGTATGCCAGAGCTGTGATAGATGGCCGATTTCAACCTGACGCATCACCCAGGGTTGTTAAGGATCACGCGTGTACCGCAGTTGTTGACGGGGGTGGTGCAATGGGACAGGTTGGGGCCACTTTTGCGACAAGGCTGGCGATCGACAAGGCCAGGAAATATGGAATAGGTACTGTGGCACTGCGAAACACAAGTCATATCGGCAGAGCGGGCGCGTATCCCCTGCTGGCGGCGAGGGAGGCCATGATTGGACAGATCTTCGTTAATGCCGGTCGCCTGGGATACCAAATCGCACCATTTGGCGGTATAGACGGAAAACTGAGTACGAATCCACTCGCCTTTTCTGCTCCCAGGAGAAACGACAACCCGATCATGGTAGACATGACCACTTCGATGGTGGCAGAAGGAAAGGTCAGGTTGGCACTGAATCAGGGGAAGCAGGTGCCGCCTGGATGGATTATTGACGCCAATGGCAACTCCACGACGGACCCAAATGATTTCAAAGGAGATCCACCCGGAGCTATCCTCCCGCTTGGTGGCGCAGTGGGACACAAAGGGTATGGCATGAGTATTATGGTTGAGCTACTGGGTGGCGCCCTCAGCGGTCAGGGGTGTGCGGCAGGGGAGAAAGCCATGATCAGCAATGGTGTTTTGATCATAGTTTACAATATCGAGCACTTCACAGACATGGAGTACTTCCTGGATGAGGTCGAAGATCTGATGATACACATCAAGTCCAGCAGGCTTGCCGATGGATTTGATGAGATACTCGCGCCTGGTGATCCGGAATTCCGGACGGCCGAGAGGCGCAATGTCGAAGGTGTCGAGGTGGACGACACAACGTGGAAGAGCGTGTGTGAAGTCGGATTGGAATTGGGCGTCGATCTAGCAAAATGGGAGAAAAACTGAGGCCTCATCAGTATCAAATGTCGATCACGAACTTTCCATTTTCATAAATCAATTTGTCATCCGCGAACAATTTCCCGCCGTTTCTTAAATCACAAACCATGTCCCAGTGAATCTGGGACATATTGGTGCCTCCGCTCTCGGGATAGGCCATTCCCAGCGCCATGTGGATCGTGCCTTCAATTTTCTCATCGAACAGGGTGTGACGGGTAAACCTTGTTATGCCAGGGTTTGTACCAATAGCGAACTCTCCCAGTATTCTGGCTCCGTCATCCCGGTTGAGCATATCATTCAGAAAGTCATACCCTGTTGCAGCGGTGGCTCGCGTGACACGGCCCTTCTTGAATTCAAGACTCACGTCCGTGACTTCGGTGCCCTGGTGAACCGCCGGGTAGCTGAACCGCACCTTCCCCTCTGTTCGATCCTCTTGCGGCCCTGTAAAGATCTCGCCATCCGGAAAATTCTCCCGTCCACAGCAGTTTATCCAATTCCTACCTGCGACCCCAATTACCAGGTCGGTATCTTCGGCACATAGGCGAATGGATTTTGTGTTTTTGAGCCTGTCCGCAAGCCGGTCCTGGCGCGACTCCAGCGTTTTCCAGAACCCTACCGGGTCCTTCGGATCTGGCAGACATGCGCCAAATACGAAGTCCTCATATTCTTCCAATGACATGCCCGCGTCCTGCGCATACGCGTTTGTAGGAAAAAGCGTTACACACCATTTCAATTTGCCATCGGCGGCTCTGCGCATGAAGGTGTCCCGAACCGGCTGAATGGCGGATCCGAGGATGGCCTGCTTTTCCCGATTATAGTTTGTCCCTTCGCGCGAGTTGGTGTCCGATTCGATAGCGAGGTATGCATCAAATTCCTCCGACGCCATCCTGTATAGAGGTTGAACCCACTTCAATTGATCTGAATTTGCCTCATCAAAGAAGATTTTAGCCATTCCAGGAAGGCTTATCTGCGGAGTAACAAGCGCTCCCGCACGCAGGGCTTCCCGGTAAGTTGCTTTAATGAGTGGCTCGGCTGCGCTTCCGCCGCGCAGAAGGAGTTTTTGGCCGGGTTGAATTCCAAGCGAGTAGTTAACCAGAATGTCTGCTATTTGCGTGATTCTTGGGTCCTTCATTCTTGCTCCTGTGGTGATAGATATTTACTGTGGCGAACCCTTCTGGTCTTCCTTGGTCCCGATTCTTCCGGGTGGGCCTGTGTTGGTGATCTTCAGGTAAATGGTGTGGTCCGGTGAGAGGCTGACCCCTAAACCTTTAAGAATCTGTGATCCGCTCCAAATCGCACTTCCATTGGTACCATGGACCTCTACGAGATAGCGATTCGGTTGCAGAATCGGATACCTGCTTGCTGGTTCTGTGGTGAGCAGCGAAGAATTCTGTAATGTCGAATTATGTACCCGCCCGATCAGGATCTTCCCCTTCCACTTCACAGGAGAAGCCATACTCACGAACAGCGTATCTCCCTCGATACTTGAGCCCCACGACAGATCCTCAGACCACGGCACGAGCCGTGTTCCCCCAGTTTTGAGAACAGCGTAGCTGGTGAGGAATCGGGCGGCAGTGATCTCCTCGAGGTCTGTGGATACGCTTCCATGGCGATTGGTTATACTTTCGGCCACTGCATCGATCCAAGTCCAGGTTTCATTCTCGATGGAATCTGGATCGACTGCCTCGATTGCAGTGGCGAGACTCAAGATTCCAAGTCCCGTTGAGGCTGGGACTGATGCAGGATCTACGGATGAACCAACGCCCTTCAGTACGCTGATTGCCGGTTCAGTATAGTGAGTATTGCCGCTGATTTGTCCAAACTCGAACATCGCCTGCAGGAGTCTAGGCCAAGCCGCAGATTCACGCTTCTTATCGACTGTAAACTCGCCCCGTCCATCCGAGTTTATCCGTGAATAAAACTTGCCGCCTGGTGTCCTTGCGTGACTCAGCAAGACATTGAACATATGACCCATCGTGGGGCGATAGATCTCCGCTCTGGCCCTTTCATTCCGCATATCGTGGGCGTAGAGCTGGACGAGACCTTCGACAATGGCCAACCCTTTCCCTTCGAGGGAAGTCTCCGAATCTTTCGCCCGGTCTGCTTCCCAATCCCACTTTGTCGCAGGTAACCCGCCATTTTTGGGCAGTATTCCAAGACAATAGGTATCGCCGATTCTGTGGGCAAGATCGATATATTTCGATTCACCTGTTCTGAGTGCAAGCCAGGTTAAAACCTTGAGTAAATTTCCGTTAACTTCCGCCTCATCTGAAGGCAAAGGACCTTTGCTGAAAGTGGATTTCGAGCCTGCAATATCGAACAGGTCCTCTGTAAGATCCACGAGCCGATCCATCCAGATACCAGAACCAAGGATACGAGTTGTTGCCAGAAGGCCTACTGCGTATCTCGAGGCTTGAAGGCGAATTCGGTTGGTGTCCACCCTGGATTTCACAAAATCCCTGGAATCGAAAGCATAGTCATCCGGCAGGCTATTTATTCGAGAGGTCAGTCCGATCTCGTCTCTCAGGGTTTCGCTAAGGAAGCCTCCAAGCGTGGATGGATTGACGAGATGGGCAGCTATCATCAATTGAGGATACAACCGGGCAGCGTGGAGACCAACCTGCCACACATCTCCCTGACGCAACAGAGATGTAGATCGGTCTTTTCTGCTTGTCCACTTTCGGAGAAATGCGGCAGTCCTGCCAAGCGCATTCTGCGCATGAATTGCGTTCCGTTCAGCAATTGTATACTGCTCGGATTGTCCACAGGATTCATTCACGCCCTGGAGCATCATAAACAGAATCAGGAATACTCGATTCAAGAAGCCTCTTTCCTTCTGTCATCAATATCGGTGATCGTATGGTGGAACATGTCGTTGTCTTCCAGCACGATTCGTTTTGTGTTTTCCCCGATCTGGATACCAATGGACTGTTCACCTTCGCCACTGCCTATCCTGTTTTTTCTGAATGTGAGATCATGCGTCTCACCCTGAATCCTTATGCCACACCCTTCAGGGCCTTCTCCGTTGTCTTGAATCTGGTTCTGTTCAAAGGTGTTCCGGTGCCCCGCCATGGGCTCGGATTCATTTCTGAACAGAATCCCCTCCCTGGTGTTCTTGTTGATAGAGTTGGATACAAAATGGTTGTCGGTGTCCTTATGACCAATGGAGATTCCTGTTTCGCCATTCTGTTCGAGAACATTGTTCTCGAATTTCCCGTGTTTGACACGCCAGCATAGAAAAAGTCCAATACGGCCATTCTTTACAGATTTACAGTTTCTGATAACAGGAAATCCGCTGCCGCTTCCAGGATGCAACCCCAGGTGTGTGTTGCCGGCACAAGCACAATCTTCTACCACCACCTGCTGGCTTTGCTGAAAGCTGATCCCATCCCCATTGTAGTCATATACATTGCAGGACTTGATGACCGTCCCGTGACTTCTGTACAGGAATATACCTGCCGCCCGGCAACCCGTCAGGTAGGGATTCGCGTTCTTGTTGCCCTGAATCGTGAGCTCTTCAATCTGGACGCCCTCCACGTGGTAGCCACTTACCACGGGGAAGGTCGCCGCCGCCCTTGCATTGCGACTAACCATGTAATCGCCGCCCATAGGTTTACTGACTCCAAGTGTGGAGCCATTCGCCCACAGAACGGTAGCAACCACCGTGTGAAATCCTCCAGAATTATCGTCCGTGACGCTGATCCCATTTCCGGGCTCGAACCCCTTTGGGTTTGCCAGTGTTACCTGCTCTTCTCCAAAGTCGCCGTCCAGGACAAGGGCACTCTCCGTGCTGTCGCCCTTCTTCAGAATGGTGTTCTTGCCGCTACCCCTTAGGGTCACGTGACTTCGCAAATGGAGAGAATCCAGCATGGTATATTCACCCGGACCTATGAGCACCGTGCCGCCTCCATGGCCAGAGACATAGTCTACCGCTGCCTGAAGTGCGATGTGGTTATTTCCAAGGATCTGGGCATTTTCCTGTCCCACTGTGACCACGATCCCATCGCTGCTGGTGTGTTTGTTTTCACTCATTGGTAATTCTGACCTCTTTCCCTGTTCGAGCACTCTTTAGTAGAGCCTCCATCATTTTTTGAACCTTGTATCCATGGCGCAGTGGTGCGCTACAAGTCTTTCCGTCCAGGATGCACTCCACGAAATGCTCAGCTATGGTGTCCCAGGCTTCCTTTTTTCCGGGCAGATTCACTGAAATATCCTGAGGGGCATCGTTCTCCGTTTTATAGAGAGTCAGCGGCAGAAGTCTTGCCCCCGCTTTGGTGCCAAACAATTCGATTTGGAATTCTTCCGGTTGATGAGACGCCCAGAAGCTTTCGACCTGCAAGGCCGAGTCATTTTCAAATCTGATCAATCCTCCTGAGTAGTCATCTGCTGCATATTGGGTGTATACAGACCTGGCAGGTTTTGAATATTCCCAGTATCCCTCTCCCTTGGGACCGAATTTTGCGCCTGATATGCCAGAGACCGTAACTGGATTGGGGAGACCCAGGATCCACCACGCAGCATCCAGGACGTGCACCCCCATATCCCTGAATGCACCTCCACCTTCCTTGATAAATCCTAGATTCCATGCAGGAATTCCACTACGTCGAATACTTCTTGCTCTGGCGTAATAGAGCTCTCCCATGGTATTTTCTCTGGCCAGGTTGCCCAGATACCTGCAGTTCTGGCCAAATCGAGTAGAAAGCGACATCATATTGACAACGCCCTCTGATTCTGCGGCTTCCACGAGCTTTCGCGCAGCGCGCTCCGAGTCGGCCAGAGGTTTTGTAACCATCACGTGTTTGCCGTTCCGGACCGCCTCCAGAGCAATTGGAACGTGCCACTGGTTGGGTGTTCCGACAAAAACGGCATCGATTTCTGGATCTTTGCACATTCGTTTGTAGTCCGTGTACAGTTTCGGATCACCTGGCAGTTCAGCAGCAAACTCGACCATCCTGTCTTTTTCCAGATCGCAGAGTGCCACTACTTCTGATCTGGCATTCCTCGAGAGCGCGCGTCCGTTCGGTTTTCCGATTCCCATACCCACAATTGCTACATTCACGCTTTTCTTCGCCATTTTCTTAACAACCTCTTGAGAGATCCTGATTGGTTTACTGGTTGCGGTGTTGTAAAGGTCCATTCAAGGCAAAGTGAAGATTCAATTCGGCGGGCTGCAAGAGTTTCAAACCTTTTCCCTAATGCACTTCAATTTCTTCGGCTTACCGAAAGGTCTTTGACTTGAATGACGTGGCTGTTATCATGCAAAATCTGACGAGGAAACCCCAAATGAAATCTCGTCGGCTCGTTGCGTTCTTGAAAGGAGTCTTGTAATGCTTACACAGGAAGGGTGCAGGTCGCGTCAGAACCGGCTCAGGGAGAGGTTGAGCGCACAGGGTATCGACGCTGTAGTCTTGACGGATCACCAGGAGATTTATTACTTCACGGGTCTGTTGCTGTCGCAATTTCCTGCGTTCTACTTCCCCGCGTTCATGTTCCTGGAAACAGAGGGTGGAAGCTGGGTAGCTGCGCATACTGACGAGGGTGAAGCGGCAGTAGATGACCGGATCACTTACGATTGGCACATCATGTATACCTTGAATCCGGATCCTATGCGACTTCTGAACAAGGAGGTTGAAGGCAAATTTGATCAGCAGAAAGGAATCCGGCGTGTCGGTTGGCAGGAGGAGGGGATACCCAAGTTACTTTCCGATACGGTGGTGCGCAAACTGGCTCCTGACGTATGGGAACCAATCGACGATTTGCTGGCAGAGCTGCACAAGAGCAAAGACAAGGACGAGGTAAACTTGTTACGGAAGAGTATTCAAGCCGATTTTGCGGCATATACGCGGGTTCAACAGATTTTGGAACCGGGAATGAATGAGCTGGATATTCTGGCCGGAGCGCAACAAGCCGCTATGGAGGCCGTAGGGGAGGTGATCTACCACGGCGGAGACTACCAATGTGGCGAATTCGGAGGCACTGCCCGCAACCGCGTAGTTCAGGTTGGTGAGATGTACGTAATTGACGCGCACAGCAACTATCGTGGTTATTGGGCGGACCTCTGCAGGACTTATATTGTTGGGGGTGAGCCCACGGACCTTCAGGCATCCGTATACGATCACATTGCCGGAATATTGAGGGATATACCGGATCTTGTCAAGCCAGGGACCAGTGCAACCGAACTATGGAAAACAATCGATGCGAGGACTCGGGAGCATCCGTATCTCGAAAAGGACGGTCTTGTTCATCACGGCGGGCACGGTGTTGGATTGCGGCCCCACGAAGCACCAGATATCAACCGGGATCGGGAAGGTGTTTTCGAAGTTGGTGACGTATTTTCCTGTGAACCGGGAGGTTACGGAAAGGAACTTCAGGTGGGCGTAAGGTTGGAGAATACATTCTGGATTCAGGAGGACGGCGTAGAAATTCTTTCGGAATACCCTTTGAACCTGGTACCCAAAAAATAATCACCCAGGTCAGGGAGAAGGATATGAATCGGATCGGGAAAGTTCCACAATCTGACCCAGGTCCGCCGCGCGTCTGGCCTCCAGACAAGTTCGCGTCACCTGAATGGCTTCGTGCGGCCGAATGGTATGTGGAGAAATCCCTTTGATTTCCTCTACGAAGTCGACCAGGAAATCACATTCCTCTTCCAGTTCGAGGCATGTCGTCCCGGATTCCGGGTTTGTCAGTTCAGCCCTGGTACCGAGATCTGTGATCTCCACTACACCAGAAGACCCGGCTACTCTCAGGCGATCGTCTCCATGTCCAGAGGCTGCCTCCGGACGGAGATAATCAAAATTTACCAGGGCAGTGCCACCGTTTGAAAGTTCAAACATTATACCACCGTGATCTTCGCACCCGGGATAATCCGGGTGCGACAGATTGCCTTGAATTGCACCCACCCGAGTGTATTCCAACCCGGTAATCCACCTGATATAGTCCACTGCGTGAATTGCAACCCAGGGTATTGTTCCCCCGTAAGTGTCTCTTCGCTTGTAGAACTCCGGCCTGGTTCCAAACTTGTAGGATTTCTGTGCTGTGGCCAGGATCGGCTCTCCGATCCGTCCCTCCTTCACCGCTTTTTGGGCCGATTTGAATGCCGGTAGGAAGCGCATCCCGAACATCGCGGTTATCCGAACGCCATTTCCCAGAACAGCGCGCTCGAGTTCGTTCAGTTCCTCTATTGAGGTAGCAACCGGTTTTTCGCTTATGATGTTGATTCCAAGATTTGCAGCGGCAATAGAGGCCTCTGCGTTCAGGTGATAGGGTCTGCAGATCCCCACAATATCAAGTTGTGATTCTGTCAGCATCTGGTGAAAGTCTTCGAATAACCTGGTGTTTTCGGTGAACGCAGGATGTTTACGCGCACTCGCCAATTCGTCGCCGGGAAGGCTGCAGGCATACGAGACCAGCTCGGCGTCCTCAATTTTTTGGATGCCGTTCAGTACCAATCCAATGTGCCCATCTGTGCCGATCATCCCAATACGCATGGCAGATACTCAATTCTTAGACCGATCCCTCAAATCAACACGCGACCGATTCAACCCTTACAAGCTTTGCCACGCTGAGAGCACGTAGCCTATGGTAACGTAGTATTGTCGGGATACGTTCCCTCTGTCGAAAATAAACATTGGGTGGAAAGATATGTCTACCGCCGAGTTACCCGATAGTCGAACAAGTGAACCGAGTTTTGGCGAAAGTACAAATGCCTTCTGCTTGTAAGTTATCCTGAAGTTCCCAAAACCAGGGTTTTCCAATTTGTCGATAGAGCGACCTATCCAGGAACCTGCGGGAATGTCTGTGTTGGTATGTGTAACGATCCTGGCGAACCCAGTTCGCATTGACAGGTAGCCAACCGCGGACTCGGCCCCCTTGTCCAATCGGCCCGTGGTGAGTCGGACGCCGGCCACTGCAGAAAGTTGCCAGCTCTTCTTGAATGGGCTGGAGGCAAGGGTCTTGGATTTCAGCAATATGGGAAGATACGTCATTTCTATTTCTGCACCCATGTGGTTCGAAAATCCGAACCCGGCAAGAAGTTGGAGTGTTGGGCTTGTTTTGGCGACGTCGCCATCCGAACCGGATGGACGAAACATTCCGAGCCCCACCCCGCCCATGCTCTCGAACTGTCTCTCATGTACCTGGGTTGAAGCTGGGAGTGGAATCGCCAGACATACGGCCAAAAACAAGATTCGCATGTGGCTCATAATCATGTATCCTCATTATTCAAGTGTGGGAACCCGGACGGTATCAATGAAATCTGGTCTGGAGCGTGGATTGTTCTTATCTTTTTTCATACTAAGGAAGATCGACAATTTCCAAGCACTTTACGAGAGAATATTGTGGCGACAATAGACGATGGCGGCAAGCGCACGCCGTTCTTGCGGGGTATGCTTACGCATTATCTCCTGGAACAGGGATTCACCTTCCTCGAGGCATACCAGTTAGCAGACAAGGTGAGGGGCGCGATCCAAAAGCGGAAGACCGTGAATGCCCAAGAGATTATCGATATTGTTTATTCAAATTCACGCGAACTCTTCGGTGACAGGCCTATCGGCAATGGTGTTTTCTGGGCACCCCGCTCACAGCAGATTTATGTTGAGGATGAGTCAGGAAATCGCCCATTTTCGAGGGAGCATCTCTCTCAATCACTCCGTATTTCAGGAGTAGATGAGGATCAGGCGTACAGAATTTCTGAAAGAATAGAAGCCGATTTCATCCATCGCGAGAAAACAGTTGTCAGCCGGGAAAACATACTAAATGCGTCGCTCGAAATACTGAAGAAGGAATCGGGCGTCGTATTTGCCGACAGGTACCGGACCTGGCACGCATTCCGAAAAGGGGAGAATGGCAGACCCCTGATCGTCCTTATCGGGGGAGCGACGGGAGTAGGCAAAACCTCGGTGGGAGTCGCGCTGGCCAATTTACTGACCATATCCCGAGTTGCTTCCTCCGATGAGATCCGTGAGGTGATGCGTTTCCTCATTGCACCCGACCTCATGCCAGCCTTGCATATGTCGTCATATGCTGCTTGGGAGTCTAATCCCGTCCTGCATATGGAGGGTGCAGACCCGGTGATTCACGGCTTTAGAGAACAGTCCACAAGGGTTTGTGTAGGTATCAGGGCCACCATTCAGAGGGCGATCAAGGAAAACGTGAGCCTTATTCTGGATGGTGTTCATTTGCTTCCCGATTTACTCGATCTCTCTGAGTATGAGGACGAGGCGCTGGTTGTCAGAGTCAATCTCTATCTGGCGGACCCTCAGCCCTTTAAAGAAAGGTTCAAAAGTCGTGGTCAATCGGCCACAAAACGTAAGGAGCACAGGTATCTGAAGTATCTGGAACAGATCCTGAAAATCCAAAAGCACATTCTGGATCTGGGTGATGGCCATGGTGTTCCGGCATTCGAAAACACAGACCTGGACGAGGCGGTACAATCAATCGCTCTCCTTATTATGGACACGCTGCGTAAGGAGATGAAATAGCCCCCTGGTGGCGCATCCACAGCTGTTTCCCCATGGTAGGAAAATTCCTGTTTCTTGGCAAGGCTCGCACTTCTCGCAGGGTGACCAAAACCACAATCTTGAAGGGATGAAATTCTATGATCGATACGCACGTTCACCTGGGGCAGTTGGTATTCGACAATCCCGGACTCAAACCTTCTCAATTGCTAAAATGGATGGATAGGCACGGGATCGAAAAAGCGGTGGTGATGGCCGTGGAAGTGCCCGAAGAACTCGATTTCTTCGTCACTACCAAGGAACTGCTCAAGATGACAAAGCGACACAGAGACCGGCTTCTGCCACTTTGTGCCGTGGATCCAAGACACAGATATCCAGGTCGATTCAATCCCTATCCGATCATCGAACATTACATGGACCAGGGATGTGTGGGGTACGGGGAAAATCTCTGTGGGCTTCCTGTGGATGATCCGATGCAGCAGGTGGTTTACGAGGCGTGTGATCGTCTCAAGCTCGCGGTTGTGATGCACTTCGATTCCTGGATCAATCGGGACAAGCCAGGGCTCCCCGGGTTCGAGAAAATGCTGGCCACTTATAAAAACGTGCGATTTGTGGGTCATTCTCCCCACTTCTGGCGAGAGATTTCAGGAAAGGCGAAGGACGGCAGCTATCCCAAAGGGCCGGTCAGGCCTGGAGGAAGAGTAGGCAAGTTGTTGGAGAAATACGATAACCTGTACGCAGACCTAAGCGCTGGATCCGGTTATAATGGCATCACCCGGGACCCGGAATTCGGGCTGCAGTTCCTCAAAAAGTGGAAGCACCGATTGATGTTTGCCACAGACTATTTGAGAATCGGGCAGGAAACACCGATCATCGAATACTTGAAAAATGCAAACCTGTCCAAAGATGCATTCGAACGGATTTCGCGGAAAAATGCGGAAAAGGTCTTCAGACTTTGAACGTAAAGAAACAGGAGTACCATAGAAGAGGGGCCATATTTGGCCCCTCTTCTTTTCTCCGGAGACAATTTTCATGGATTCAACAAACGAATGTCACTTTATCTAGATTTAATCCTGTTGCCTGCCCGAGTTTGGTCCTTTGCAGGGGACTACAGGCGCGGAGGCTATGTCCATCCTTAGTTCAGGTCCCGGAAACTCTTGGTCTAATCATCGTCCAAGCTTGACAGCCGGACGGTTCAGCTTATTTTAGGACATGTCGAGCCAATGAGTTAAGCAAACTATTTCGCCTATTCGTTTACAAAGTGTTTCATATTCAAATGGATGGTCACATTTTGATCGACACACATCTCCACCTCGGTCAGCTCCTTTTCGAAGATCCCGGACTCACGCCCTCCAGATTGCTCGGGTGGATGGACCGGCAAGGTATAGAAAAAGGAGTCGTGATGGCTGTTGAGACCCCCGAGGAGCTGGATTATTATATGACAACAAAGGAGTTGCTAAGGATTACGAGACCTCACCGAGACAGACTGTTGCCCCTATGTGCGGTGGATCCACGACACAGATATCCAGGTAAATTCGAACCCTTGTCTATCATTTCCCGTTACATAGACGAAGGCTGCGTGGGATATGGAGAAAACTTGTGTGGTTTACCCGTAGATGACCCCATGCAGCAGCGAATTTACGAGGCCTGCGATCGTCTGAAGATCGCGATTGTGATGCATTTTGATCATTGGATCAATCGAGATGGAAACGGATTGCCTGGTTTCGAGAACATGTTATCGACGTACAAGAATGTCCGGTTTGTTGGGCACGCGCAAAACTTCTGGCGTGAGATTTCGGCGGAGGTGGTCCCTGGGATTAGGTATCCCACCGGTCCTGTTATCCCGGGAGGAAGGCTGGACGAACTGCTTGGTAAATATCCCAATCTCTATGCAGATCTATCTGCCTCGTCAGGCCATACTGCCATTACCAGAGATCCCGAATTCGGGCTGAAATTTTTGAAGAGATGGAAACACCGGATGCTTTTTGCTACAGATACCATCCATACCCGGCCATCGGAATTCTGCTCTATTTCTGGGACAGCACCTATGGTGGAGTATATGCGATCATCGGGATTGTCAGCAGATGCGTTTGAACGAATTACCCACAGAAATGCCCGGAAGGTTTTTAACATTTAGGTAATCATGGAGGTTATTGATGAAGTTTCCCCGGATGGTCCGTGTGCGCCAGACATTTGACGGCGAGAGTCTTTCAGATCCTGTGGAGGAAGCCCGCCGCGCCATTCTACAATCGTCCCTGGCGAACAGAAATCTCAAAAGCAGGCGAATCGCGATCACGGCAGGCAGTCGGGGCATCCACAAGATCGCAGAGATTACGAAGGCCGTAACTGAGGCGATTAGAGAATTGGGGGGGGATCCCTTTATCCTGCCAGCTATGGGCAGCCATGGTGGGGCCACGGCGGAAGGTCAGAAGGAGATTCTCGGATCATACGGGATCACGGAGGCGTGTGTAGGCGCTCCTATTGAAGCTACCATGGATGTGGTTCAGGTGGGGGAGGTCGAGGGATCCATACCGGTTGTCCTTAACCGGTTGGCGATGGAATCAGACGGGGTGGTGCTGATCAACAGAATTAAACCTCATACTGCTTTCAGAGGCCCGTTCGAAAGCGGATTGATGAAGATGATGACCATTGGTCTGGGAAGTCACAAGGGCGCTACCCTGGCACATTCGATGGGGGCAACCGGACTGCCCAGAATGATCCCCGCGTGGGGGCGAATCATCCTTCAAAAGGCACCCATCCTGCAGGGTCTGGCCATATTGGAGAATGCCTATGAGAAGACCTCCAGGATCGTTTCACTGGACCCCGGAGAATTCGAAACGCATGAGCCAAGGCTGCTGGTAGAGGCACGTGAGTTGATGCCGAGTCTTCCTGTAAACAGACTGGATTTGCTCATAGTGGATCAAATAGGCAAGAATATAAGTGGGACTGGAATGGATCCAAATATAATCGGCAGGATATGGCTTCCTGGCATCAAGGAGCCCGACACTCCCAGTGTGAACAGGATTGTGGTATTGAATCTCACCGAGGAAACGCACGGGAATGCGAACGGGATCGGGCTGGCAGACATAACCACTCGCCGTCTCGTAGACAGAGTGGATTACAAAGCCACTTATGCGAATGCAATTACCACCACATTTCTAAACCGGGCATACATTCCGGTTGTAGCGGAATCCGACAGAGAAGCAGTTGGACTGGCACTGGATGTACTCAGAACCGAATCGCCTCAGAACGCACGGGTGATGAGAATAAAGTCCACTCTAGATCTGGAAACTGTCCAAGCATCCGACTCTTTGGTTGGCGAACTCGAACAACGAGATGGGGTGGAAACGCTGGGCAAGGCCGAAGAGATGTCATTTGATGCGTCAGGTACATTGCAACCGATTCAGGCTGGGTAGCAATTTCAGGCTGGGCAACAATATCGCGTAAGGAGGATCCTACCAGATCCTCCTTTTCTGTTTTACAACAGGCCTTTGTTTTTTAGCAAGGAACGGACCTTCCGTCTGCCTTTGGCATCCAGCACATTTCCTGCATCCGTTGTGGAATACTGGGCACGTGTGTCACGGACCGGGCCACCGGCGAGTCCCATCATTTCAAGACCTGCCTTCAGCATCGGTGTTCCCAGTTCGGAACGGAGTGTGGTCAAGGATTCAAAGTAATCCCGCATTTCCATTGCAGATTTCCAACGCCCCTTGATGGCCGCGTTGTGAAGCTGAATCGACTTCGACAAGGTCAGATTGGCCATTCCGGTAGTGAAACCAACAGCACCGGCGAGATAGTAATACGGGACCATGTTTTCACCGCCGCCTGTGATGATGGGCACGGCGTGGTTGGTCACGATCCGCCCCGTCCGAACCCAATCGATGGCACCACTCTCTTCCTTGATGGCCACAACTTTCGGGTGATTTGCAAACTTCTTCACCAGATCGATGGAGATGAGTTGCCTGGGCGCCCGAAAGGGGAGGTATCCAATATCGATGGCCTTGCCGATCGCCTGGTGATGCGCCCAGATGGCCTGTTCACCTTTACTAACGATCGGATCGTGCGGCATAACCAACACACCGTTGCAACCCACCTCCTGTGCATTTTTCGCCATTTTGACCGCAGATCGCGTATTTCCGCCAATTCCGGAGACGATCTGACAGCGTCCCCCGGCGCCCGCGACAGCAGCTGCCCCGATATCTCGAATCTCTGAAGCGGAAAGGGAATAAAACTCGCCTGATCCGCCGCAGATCACCATTGTTTTGTCTCCCTTGATACCAGACAGGTGCCGAATATTTCCCTCCATTCCTTCGAGGTCTACTTCATGTTTTCCCTGTCGGGTTCGGGACATTTTCATCGGTGTCATTACGAATACGTAAACCCCCAGGGCACCAAATGAATTTCGAAGGTTGGCGGCCATTCTAACGTTCTCCTTTGTAAGGATCAAAGGCACGGGCAATGTTCCGCATTCCGGCTGCGATCAAGCCGCCGTCTGAACCCAGGGCGATAAAGGTGTATCCGGCCTCGACCGTATCGGGAAGCTGGTCTGGATTCAGGAGAAGTATACCTGCGGATTTTCCGGCATTCTTTGCAGCCTCCGAGACTTTACGTTTTGCGTCCAGGAATAGAGGATGGTCGAATTGCTGAGGGATACCCAGGTTTACGCTCAAATCGAGCGGTCCAATGAACAGTACGTCGACGCCATCCACAGCCGCTATATCGTCGATACATTCCACCGCTTCCGCCGTTTCAATCTGTACAACAGTTGTTAGATGCTCGTGTCCTTTTTCGAAGTATTCGTCGAACTCGGCACCGAAGGCGCTACCCCGATTGAGTTTGGCCACGCCTCGAATTCCCCTGGGTGGATACCTCATTGACGAGACTGCCAACTCCGCTTCCTCCACGGTGCTCACATAAGGCACCATTACACCGGAGGCGCCGAGATCCAGAACACGTTTGAATCTGGTTGGATCATTATTTGCGATGCGTACAATGGGAACAGCAGGTGTAGCGGAAATCGCCTGAAGCTGATATACCAGGCTTTCGTGATCGCCCGAGCCGTGTTCAATGTCGATCAGGACCCAGTCGAATCCTGACTGGCCCGCCATTTCCACCGTGAGGCTGGAACCCAGATTCAGGAAGGTCCCAGCTACCAGTTCTCGATTAAGTGCCTGCTGTCGAATACTCTTGATCATTTTTCAACCTTTCCTGAAGATGAACGGTCTGCAGAATAGTGTACGTGAACCCATACTAGGGATGTTCTGAAAGTGGGCGCCGGCCCAATTTGCCATTAGCGAGCTGTCACATCATGGATGTAATTCCTCTTCATCACAGTCTGGTCGATTCGGGTCTTCGATCACCGATCCGTGACTCAGATACTCCAGCGCCTTCTCGTAACTTCTGTTCTGTAAAAAGTGAATCAATTGAGGTTTGGCTGTAGTCGCAATGTCGGTTTGAATGCGACCGATTTCGGTTAGATGGTCTGCAATATTCTCTTTCCTGGCGATTGCGGACATCAGCGACGTCAGGGTCTCCCTGAGTTGATTTAATTGATTCAAAGTCATGTGTATATCTCCGGTGGCTTGATTTTGTATCATCTGCGATTAACAAGACGAGAGAACTAACGAAAATAGGGCGCCGGATCCCGCTCAACTTCGGCAAGCAATGTGTCCACAAAGTTTCTGATGGAGAACATACGACACTGCGCATTCCCCACGCTTCCTTTGTGCAGCCTGCCGCAATTTTCCCAGAATTCACCCAATTCCGGACGCTTCAGATATCGATACTTTGCGGAATCGTCTATTGATCGGCATTTGTCCCAATAGAACGTTTCTACAAGGTGAATATATGTCGAGGTGGAGTAGTCAACGCCGATCATCAGGATCATTCCTTCGGCATTGTAGGCCTTGACCATGGGGGACCGGGTTCCATAGGTTTTTCCCCATGGCGGGAGATCCCATGGAGACGGTAACCCCTCCAGGCTGGCGTGATCGGCAACAAAGGCATGCGCATATTTTCCTCTTGCCGCCACGGAATGCGAGTAGTGGTCGGAACGATGGGTTCCCGGCATTAACCTGAAAAACTCGGTCAACCACCCCACGGTGGATGGCGTTGTCTCGATATTCCAACTTCTTGCTCTGCGATCTGCCTCCACAAGGTTGAATGAAGGCATCAAGATCAGTCCATCCGGTCCAACGGCTATTTCCAGGGCGCGAACAACAGATTCTGCTCCATCCTCTATGGTTCCCAGGCTCTTGAACGAGGAGTGTATAAACAGAATATCCGCCCGTTTTACACCAAGGGTATTCAAGTTACCAGCAATTGTCTCAGATGTGTATGGCATAAGGGTTCAGATTTCCAGGGTCATACCGTCTTCAGCGATGAACACGCGCTTACCCAGTATGTCCTCGGCCTTCTGTAACTCAGCATCCGAATCCTCCAGGATGGCCCTGCCATGATGGAAAAAACCCAGGCGTCCGAATGCCACATTGCGGTTGTGCAAAAACTCACATACTTCAGACACCTTGTGATGCCCGGTCTCCATCAGAAAGAGATCACTGTCCGGTACGAAATCCTCGAGTTCTTCAATATGTCCCACATCACCTGATGTGGTGATGGCGCCGTCCGCTGTTTCGATCCGCAGCGAAAAGGACTGCCAGAGTGCTCCATCTTGGGGGATGCCCAGATGCGTATTGTGGCGTGCCTGGACACTGAATCCGTCCTGGTCGTATACATCGCCATCTGTATAGGTCTGCGCCTTCAGGGTAAACCCAGGATCGAACGATTGGGAAGGCCCGGCCAGCACACCCAGGATGCCCTTCCAAACGCTCAAGTTCGGGATAAACACCGGTATGGTCTTGCCCGCAAGACCCGCCTCCGGGTCGCGACTGCGACCGTCCAGTTTCTGCATGGTCCAAATCAGATTGGCCAGCCCGCCAACGTGGTCCATGTGCGGATGCGTGATGAAGATTGCCCGAATTCTCAGGAGATCGAGACCGGCGAGATGCGCGGTGTAGGAGCACCCTTCACCAGCGTCGAACCAGTAGAGTTCGTCGGTGTGCTCGATCACGTATGACGTGTGTCTCCGACCTGGCATCGGTTCTGTGCCACTGCACGTACCCAGAAAAGTGAGTTTCATTTCAAGACTCCAGGAGATCTCTCAAATAGGGTGGTAATGCAAAAGCCGCACGATGAATCTCGCCCGTGTAATACTGCAAATTGTTAGCCCTGGAAAAGGCGTTGGCAGCGTCAGGGTTCAGATCGGAAACCGGGTTAACCGGAGTCCTGGATGCCAGGACGAATGACACAGTCCCGGTGGTGTAGGTCGGCAGCAGCGCCATATAGCAGGATACGTTGTTCGGTCCGAAAATGTCACATATCTGTTGGTGCATATGGCGAAATGCCCGGGAATCCAGGGCTGGGGATATTGCCTGGAACACGACAAGGCCGGTGGGTTTCAAATTTCCGTGAATATTTCGATAGAACGTCGAGTCAAAAGCGCCTGAATCATTTCCAGCGTGCTCGACAGCGTCTACGAGAATCAGATCAAATTCTCCAATCTCGTCCCTCTCCAGAAACTCCGCAGCGTCCTCGATATGTAAATCGACTCTTCGGTCCTTCAGTGAATTTGAAAGATCCGGTAAGTGACTTCTGCATGCCTCGACCACAACAGGATCGATTTCGACCACATCTATGTGTTCGATTTCAGGATATCGGAGCAATTCTCTTGCGGCACCCCCATCCCCACCACCTACAATGAGTGCTGTCTTTATCCCCCTGTGGATCTGAGCGGGTATGTGTGCGATCATTTCATGGTAAACAAATTCATCACGCTCCGTACAGGTCACCGTGCCGTCCAGCACAAGTAATTTTCCAAAGCCATACGTATCCAGAATTTCAACGGTCTGGTGTTCCGATTCTTTTTGGAACACCTGTCCTCGATGTCGAAGCGAAAGGGCAATATCCTCCTCCCGCCGCGTGAACCAGATATTGCGTTCGTCTGAATCCCGCATGTCCCCCGGAGTTTCGGTCTCCGGAAATGACGCTGGTGAACTGGATTCCGGGAGCTGGTCTGCTCTGCCTCGCTGGATCTCACGAGCTTCTACCCGCTCCGGCGCGAGGGAACTCTGCAGGGATTCCCGGGCTAGCCCCGGGTCACAGAATTCTCCGCATGTGAACAGGTCTACCGCGGCAAACGAATATTCTGGCCAGGTATGAATTGAGAGGTGGCTTTCCTGGATAACGACAACACCGGAAACCCCGTATGGAGAGAAGTGGTGGAAGGTCGAGTTGATCACCGTGAAACCGGCCTTCATTGCCGCCTTCACCATGGATTGCTCGATGTAAGATGCGTCGTTCAACAAGGATGGGTCACAACCAAAGAGCTCAAGCAGGATGTGTCGACCGAGGGCGTTCATCTAGAGATTACTCAACAGGGCTTCCACGAATTCCCTGCTTTTGCGCGCGGCTTCCAGGGGTTCAGCCCAGGTGATGGATTCCATCTCTATGACCAGATGGCCGGTGAATGCTGCAGCGCTGAGGATTTCGAGTAGTGGCCCGAATGGTAGATCCCCGGTGCCAAAAGGAACGGGTTGGTGATTTCGCTGATCCCTGAGATGGACAACCCCGATTCTCTCCGGAAATTCTTCAGCGAAAGCGAGTACGTCCTGACCTGCTGAGAGCAGATGTCCGGAATCAAGCAGGATCTTGGCTCGGGGATCGAGGTGGGGCATCACTGATCTGAAATCCTCAATGGATTCAAGTCGGTTACCCACTTTGTTCCCCAGATTCAACGTTATGTCTTGTACGGTTTCCAGAAGACGACCGCATCCTTCGATGAGGTCATCCAGTGCCTCAGGTGTTCGAGCACCACCCTTGATGTTTACAGATGAGAGCCCAAGGGCACGGGCAAGATGGATGTCCCACTCGACCTGCCGGAGGTTGTAAGTTAGATTTCTCTCGTTCGAATCCGCTTTCCGGCCAGTGAGGCTGCGGATGCTCAACCCGGACAGTCTGACTCCCTGTTCCTGCAGTTGATCCCGGACTCTTTGTACGGAATATTCCGGGTGTACGGGAGAACTCTCCGTCCAATCCCGAAACAGCTCCACACGCTCGAAGCCGGCGCGGGTGACAAAGCTGAGCGCTTCTGGCAAGGGAGCTTCCGGACAGGCGGTGGTGCTGCAGCTCAATTTCATTTCAGTCTTGCCGGACCCAGGAGCGCTCAAGATACACCCTCCCAGTACTGCCACATGTCGTCGGGTGTCTCGAACAGGATGTCATTCATATTGGATGGTTTAAGTCGACTGATCAACGCCATTCTGATTTCTTTGCCGCAATTCCTACTGCCCGAATGGATCAACCTCCCGTGCCAGAGCACTGCCGTTCCTGGTGGACCGGTAATCTCCATCGGGGCGGGCAAATCAAACAGGTCGCGTGAACCACCTCCCTGAATACTGAGGATTGAATGAGATTTGAAATACTCCTCAGTCTGCTTATGCGTACCAGGCCAAAGTGTGAATCCCCCGGACCCTGGTTTCACATGATTCACATAGCAGGTGATGCCCAGAAAGAATTTTCCAACGGTGCCTTCCGGAACCCCATTGGTGGGTGTGTAGTAGCCATCGAGATGTCCTCCTGACGGAGGTTCCCAGTTGCTATTACCTGTGGGGAATACCAGATTCGGTCCGGGGCTGGAATTGGCGATTCGGCCCTTTCCAACCAACTCCTCCGCCATTTCGAAAAGAGGAGATTCGTAGAGTGTTGCCCGGATGTCAGGATGACTTGCACAAGTCATCCGAACAGGTCCAGCATTTATCCAGGACGCAGGATTTTCACGATTCAGTCCCGTATCTTCCCACAGGACATCGGCGGCAGCTTCAACTTGCGTGTCCATGAGGGCGCCCTTTACCAGCAGGTATCCATTTTCTCTGAATGAAAGCTTGTCATCTTTTGACAGGTGTGGCATGAGACGCTCCTGTAACGCTGGCTGAGGTGGTGCAGATCAATCTCCCGGTGTCAGCACTTCCTCAGCGCTACCTGATGTTTCCAGCTGTATCCTGCCTTCCTCTCGGTACTGCTCCTGGGTTTCAGTAGCTATTGTCCGCCAGATCAGGAATTGTTTTCGGATCTGGTTCATGAATCTCTGGTTACACCGTTTCCACGAAGACACATCCCCGGACAGCCTGTCGATGGTCAATTCAAGACCCTGAATATCATGATCCCCGGTGGGATAGGAGACAAGTCGAACGTTTTGACTCACTCCAAGGTCGAAGGGGGCCAACCATATGGTTGTCTCGATCGCGAAGCCCGTTCCTCGTTCGGTGTCTTCATGCGCCATGCGGGCGCCTTCCGTGTAAAAAGTCCCCATCGAGGTTTCCGTATGGTAATCGAAAAACCGTGTGAGAAAGGTCAGTAACCCAAGCACTTCTCCGGCAGCGATGGTGAAGGGAAACTCGAATCGCCAGCGGTCACCATCCGGCTCGGGGAGTTTCCATCGTCGGGTGACATCGGGTACCGACATCTGGGAAGCCCTGCGGGCAGGATAGATTGTTGAAACCACAACGACCACCATTACCAGAAGGGAAGACGCCATGGCTGAAAGAGAGGAATAGTTGAGCGTGAACCCTTCCAGGATGCCCTGCCAAATGAGGAATTTCGAGACACCCTGGGCGAGCAGATATCCCGACACTGCGCCCAGAACAGCATACACGCAAGATTCAGCGAGGAAGAGGAATGCGATGTGGACGGGCGCCAAACCGACAGCGGAGTAAATCCCGATCTCCCGGAACCTTTCATACACGGAGCCCATCATCGTGTTGAGGACGATCAGGGCTGCAATGGCGATGGGTATGAACAGATTGCTGATCCCTCTGAGAGAGGTGTGGCCCAGAGATGAATACACCGATACCGCAATTCGTCCAACCTTTCCTTCCGGAGAGATTTCAAGGGGGATGCCTGCAAAGAGAACTACCGACAGTCTGGAAATGAAGTCCTCCACGCGTTCTTTCACTACGGACGGGTCGTGAAACCGAACCGCGACGGCTTGCAATGGACTGTTTACTTCGCGAAGGGTCTGATAGGGCACGATCAGTACGTTCGCTGGCAGGAGGTGCTCGAATTCCATGATTTCGACATCGGTCTCTTCAAGGCCCGATTTTTCGCGTTTTTCCTGCTGAGCCATTTGCATAAATACGTTGCTGTCGGTAAGTACAAAATCTGCCGGGGTGAGTATTTCCCCATCCAGATCGGCAAGATCGGACATGCGTTCAGAGTTCATCATGCCGATCACCAGGAACTGATCTCCGAACAGCCGTACGTGCGCATGTCCGATGTCTGCAGGAGTTATGCCCAGTAATTTTGCCATCTCTTCGGGCACCACGGCCACTTTCTGCTCACCTTCATTGAACCAGCGGCCTTCCGTAAGACAGGTCTGGATGCGTGAAACTACGGACTCCTGAGGTGAAAGTCCGATGATCCCCAGGGCGTTGGCTGATTTTTCTCCATGCTGTATTCGGATATATTTCTTGGATTTGGAGGCATACCAGCTGCGCGGGGCGACCGTGGCGTCCTGACTGAAATTAGCACGTGCATAGTCCAAAACGGACTCCTCCAGAGGTGCCCAGTATTTGCTCCGGATCAACATTCCCGGGTAGGAACCCGGGTTTTGGCGCTCGATCTGATGAAATCTGAGAAGAGATTTTATGGAGGTGAATGAGAGGACTGTGAAGGTCAACAGCACAAGAGTCGTGAAGGTGAGGACGGTTCTCATTTTTCTGCGTTTCATATTGGCAATGCCGAGCTGGAACGCCGCAACGGAGGCACTGATTCTTCCCACATCTACGTCGTGTATTACCGCCGCCTCTGTTCGGAGGTTGCGCATCTGACGGTTGAACCGGGAGAATATCAGACTGATGACAAATGCTGCCAGGGACATCATGATGAAGGCGAGCAGGATGACAAATGGATTGGACAGGTCGAACGCGGGATGGACGAGTGATAGAAATAACCAGATGACCAGGAAGATTCCTGAAAATCCTATGATCATCCATCGAATATCTGCGGAGGTAAAGATGAGCCGCTCTGCGAAAAAGGCGCAGGGAATGACCAGTGCCATGAAGAAGATGATGCCGCGGATCACGTCGTTCTGGGTGGATTTTACATCCGGGTATGCGCGCGATTCCAGGCCCAATGCCGCTCGGGAATGTTTGATGAACGCGTCCCACTCCAGGTTCTCACGTGCGTTTTCAGCGAGCCCGAGTTGCTCACGTGCTCTGGCGTGCAAATTGTTCAACCGATAGTGCTCGATCCCGTGTTTTTTGAGTTCCATCATTCGTGCGTGGTCCAGCGTCCACATGTCCTTCGCTGCCTGATAGGATGTGTGCGTGATTGCGCCGTGTGTGGATGTTACAAAGCCACCACCACGTGCAGCTTTTACACTGGACGTGTCTGTAGCATTGAGCAGCAGGTATCGAATACCGATTGCACCAGAACGCATGGTGATCTTCAGCTTTTCTCCAGGTCGCGTGAACACAACACCAACGGGCTCATCAGGTCCGTATCCCAGCGTATATCCATACTCCTGCGGGGACCGGTTGCCCTCTCCATAGAGACTCAGGGTGGGCAGTTTGGTGAGATACCTCGGATCCACTGTTTCATAAAAGTCCGTAGAAATACAGGGGAAAAGAATACGTGTGGCTCGTGTGATCCAGAAGTCCATGCCGAATTCAGGCTTGTATATTTTGGCTGCCTGCCCGCGATCGGGGGCATAGGTGATATCTCCAGTTTCGGGATCGAGATAATATGCATCCAGGCCGACCCATCGCACGGCCAGACCAGGTATGTAAAACTCTCCAAGGTCATCGGCCTTGTCGTAGAATATTGTTCGAACACCTTTTACGGATTTTTCGTAAGACATTCGGAGTACGGCAACTGCACCCTTGCGTGGCCGGTCCGGTGTAATGCTGCGCCGGGGATAGGTGAGCAACCTGCCTTTCAGCGCCCGCATCCTGTCTTTCATGTCAATCTTGTAGTCCGGAAGGAAATATGGATCATCCAGGGCCTTGCTGAGCACAGCGGTCAGCAGGTGGATCTGTTTTGTGAGGTTGGTAATATTTACGAATTCGGCCCTGTCGGTTGGGGTATCCACCCTGAATCTCGCGTCGTTGACTGTTACAAAAGCCAGTGTGGGCATTCCGGCGGTAAGTACGACCTCTGAATCCGTTTTGATCTTCCCGCCAGGAATAAACATGTTCCACGCCATCCCTGAAGGCGGATTGATTCCATCCACGAGGGCGCGTGCAGGATTCAGACCAAATACCGGCGCCAGCTCTTTGCCGAGTTTGGAGAAGAGCTTGCCCAGTGGCGTGGCGAATCGCTGGAAGTAAAATGATGTGGTACCATTCCATACGGCGAATTCATCGGTCTGCGATGACAGATCAAGAGAAATCCAGAGTCTGATGTCGATGGGGTCTGTCATCAGTTTGGCAAAGTGCTCTTCCTTTCGGGCGTGCTTGCCCAGGAAGTCGCAAATCCCGCGGAAACCAAGGTGATGTGCTGATGAAGCCAGAAATAACACCGTGTGATCGGGTGGATGTGCAGCCAGGTATTCGGCAAGCTCCAACATCCCTACCAGACCCGATGCCTGCTCGGCTCCTGGTGCAAGGCCGGGAACCACGGACATCGCATCGTAGTATGCATCCACAAGAACGATCCGATCCTTCAATTCCGGATGCTGCCCGGGGATCCATCCCAATACATTGTGGGCCGTGTGTTTCTCCCAATCCATCCGTCCTCTCAAGTCTACCCTGATTTCTTCTCCTGCGGAAAGTCTCCTGCGCAACGCCAGACCTGCTTTTTGGGAGATCCAGAATCTTGGCACATTCAGCGGGACCTGGAAGAATTTCTGTTCAGCTTCGGCAGTGCTCGTGGTATCGGTACCGATAAACACAATGGCTTTTGCGCCCAGCATGGACGCGTTCATCCAACGGTTCCAGGAATCGAAGGACATCAGGATCACTGCGCCCTCCAGTTTTTTTCCATTGAAGTGGGAAAACTCACCTTCACCACCGTCAACCAGGTGGGTCTGCAGGCCAGTTCTGGGGAGGGTAGAGGTGCGGGCCAGGTTTGGCCAGAGCGCATAAAGGGGTTCCGAATGAGATTCTCCCAGTACGGTCAACGAACCACCCTTGTCTATGGGGGAGGTGACTTCGTATGATTCCGAGGTGACCTTCTGGAGTCCGATTCGTTTGAACTCTTCCAGCACATATTCGTAAGCGGCCTGATGCCCCGGATATCCAACTACACGTGAACCCTGCGTCGTAAGTTGCTCCAGGCGCTCTTTAAGATCGGTCTCGGATATGGTGGCACGAATTGCGTCGGCAAGCTCCCTCTTACCCGTGGATACCCTAGGCTGAGGAGGATCAGGATACCGGATGCCGAACATGGATACGACGTAGTTCGAAACCGTTTCGGGTGAAAAGACTGCAACGGGCAGAAAAATGACCCCGATCAGTACGGCCAGCAGCAGTTTCTTAATTGCAGACATGTTTGCTCCAGAGAACCTTGTCAGAATGTCCGGTTTTCATTTAATACCACTTGTGAACAACGTGACCTTCAGGTTGGAACCATATGGCATCTACTATCACGCCAAGTGCTACTGCCAGAATATATCCGGCAAGCATGCCAATGAAGAATGGTCTGGATTTTCTGTAAAAGGATGCCCCTGCGAGTTTAAGCATGGTGAGCTTGATGAGCCAGGCAACGAAAATTGTGACACTGGTCAGGCGTGAAAGCGCTGTTCCGGACAAGGCGAACCCTATTGGATGGAAGGGCCACCATACGAATCTGTATCGCATCAAATTCAGGAAGGCCATCACAGCTGCGCCCGCGAAGAAGAACCAATAGTTGGTCGACTCGATCGGGGTGTAAACGGCCTTGATGCTGTTTGCTATTCCCTGGACTTGCCCAACACCCGCGCTGATGATCAGCCAGTTCGGCTGAACGTTGTAGCCCCCCATGGTATATCCCAGCCACAGTGTAAACAGCGTGGACGTAACCATGCCTACCACAAAGGCAGCACATACACCCCAGAAAAGCCGTCCTTTTCCAGAGGCAACCAATTCAGACAATCGGTTGATATGGGTAGCGGTACCCATATTGAATCCACGGTAATGGTTGATCACACGCGCCGACAGGCCTTGTGCAGCCTTTGTGGAGGCCGATATCGTGTGAGAGCCGCCAATTGCCCGGGTGGCAAGACCCCATGCCGACAGTGGGGCGTTCAGATAAATCAGACCTGAATCTGCCAGCAGCTTGGACACGGTGGTGTAAACGATGATCATGGCTGGAATGATCAAGAGAACCATTTTCAACTCCATGCCCGTGTGTGCCAGCCAGATTCCAATGTAAACACAACTGAGCACCATTCCGATCAGGGCTGCTCGGTAGGAGAGCATCTCGTTGCTGTCATCCAGAGTGGAACGCTCTGGATCAATGGCTTTCAGAACCACTTCCTTGATGTGATGTCTCGCAATCCAGAGGCCCCAGAATGCAAGAAATGTAAACCCACCCGAGGTTTGCCAGATGTAACGTCCGGTGCCGTAGTAAGGAGAAATGGCAGAGATGCCGAGCCTGTTGAGGATGCCGCCTTCGATAATAAACAGGGCATCGAAAAACCAGATGCTGAAGAGTATTTCGAGACTTGCGAAGTAGGAAAAGCAGATGACCACGGTGCTTAGAAAGAAGAAGGCCGGCGGGTAATCTCTGGAAAAGAAGGTCCATCGGGGACTTGCTGTCGGGAATTTTGGAAACTGAGGGTAGAACCACGAAATCATGTTCCAGCCAAAGACAAAACTGGTCAGGATGAACCCTGCCCAGAAGGCTTTTCCTCGCATAAATTCAGGGAGCCGGAATCTTCCTGAACCAGCCCGCGTGGTGAACTCGATGATGGGTTCCATTGCCGGATATACCAGGCGCTCATTGTCAGACCACTGCCTGCGGATGAGCACCGAGGCGCACAGAAGGGTGAACGCAACGGCCGCGATGAAACTGAACCACCAGAACAGCGGGATCGCCCAAATGCCCCAGGGAATCGATGCACCCTGCGGCATCCCCTCATAGAACCAGGCCATTACATTTCCATCGTTCGTTGGAATTAGCCACCCCGGGAGGAACGGGTGAAGATATCTTGCCCAGTCATTTTCGGGAGTCGCGAAATAATGGGGTCCAACCGTGATGCCAACCAGGTATCCGCTGATGCCGTAGGTGGGCCCCATCGATGCCATGAATCCCATGGAAAAGATGGTGATCCACTCAGATGAAGAGAACACGAAACTTTTTCCAAATCGATAAGCCAGTAGCGAACACACCAGAATGGAGAGAAAACTCAAAATGAGATTTCCCATAGGCATATGGCTATAGGCCATAAAAGAGGCATGCAGTATGTATCTTACGGCATCCCCGAGGATACCCACGGCAACGGACAGTACAAGTCCATATATAATGGATCTGAAAGTGACACCCCGGTCCTCGACTTTTCCTGAATCTTCAGGTGGTACAGGTTGCGATTGTTGTGGTTGTGCCATGCGCCTGGAGTTCTTTCGTATGGGGCGGATCTGATGCCTCGGTGACCCCGTGGATTGACACCCGGGTTGAGGGCGTCAAGATAATGGAAATTCAGAAATTAGGAGAGAATCGGTTAGCCATGAAAAGATCGCCGCCGACTCAAGGTCATCGTCGCCGCATGCCGCATTTTGATGATTCGAGCAGGGCATCGATAATACAGAAATCGTCCGTTCTGGTCAAATGGATTGATCGGAGCGGATATTGGCATGTGGGATGGAGGAAATTTAACCCGAGCTTTTTGCGCAGATCCTTTCAAAATGATCCGATCCTGTGTCCTTCCTGCTGCGCGGTTGCCAGCGGATCCAGCACGATTGCCCTGCGGTAATTGGCCTGCGCAAGACTGTCATTTCCTATACTGGAGTAAAGATGCGCGAGGGTACTGAAAGTATCTGCACCGGGTCGTTCTGCCGCCCGTTGCTCGAATGTGCGGATTTCATTGTAGATAAGGCTTAGCCGTTTGAATGCCTCGGACTGCTCCCTGGCTTCGTCTGTCCTGTTCGCCGCGGCGAGAGACCGCCCAAGAAGGTACCGTGTCCTCAGGTGATACGGGTGTGCCCGGGCTACGCGTTGAAGTCTTTCGGTGCCTTCCTCAAAGCGACCGATTTGGAGGAGAACCCCGGTCATATCACAGACGATTTCTGGATTGTCCGGATCTCCAATTATCGCCAATCGCATACGAGTTGCTGCAGAGTCCAGGTTTCCTTTCCGGAAGTGGATCCTCCCCAGTGCCCAGTGGACGGACACGTTGTCGGGATCCAGACCTACTGCCTTCATGCAGGCATCCAGAGCGGATGCGTCATTGCCCAGAGAAAGATGAAGCTCACCCAGCCGAATCAGTGGCGAAACTTCTTGAGGGTCCAACACACGAGCCATTTCATACGCTGTTATCGCATCTTCTGCTGACCTTGCAAGTTCAAGCGCATTCCCCAAACGCTCCCAGCGAAGAGCATTCTCGGCAGCAGCCCCCTTCGCTTTGTGCAGTGTGCTCGCAGCGTCAGCGAATTTCCGCCTGCGGATACTTGCGGAGGCAATTCCGAGATACCCTTCAAATGAGGACGAATCGGCCTCAACGGCTTTTCGAAAGAGGGAAACGGAACGTTGATCGTCGCCCAACACGAGGGCATCGTGTGCTGCCTCGCAGTAGTACGCAGCCCGCTGGTCCGGAGTACCTGAAGGTGCGCCAAGGCAGGCAGAAAGCATCAGAGAGACGAACATTAACCTGAACTTGGAGGTCGCTGACCGGGGGATGCCTGTGGCGCTCACTGACTGTGTGGAAGGTGACAAATCAGGGACTTCCCATCCTGGGAACGGGGTTAAACCGAGGCTCCGCAATGCTTGCAGAATTTCGCGTCCGTATCATGGCCTTTAGAACCGCATTTCGGACAGACAGTCGTGGAATGATCTCCAGGGGGTACCCGGATCGCCTGGGTAAGCTCGGCCGAAATGATTCCTGTTGGCACAGCGATGATGCTATAGCCCAGAATCATTACAACAGCGGCGAGTGCCTGCCCCAGCGCAGTCTGTGGAGAAATGTCACCATATCCCACTGTTGTCAGGGTGACGATCGCCCAATAAATGCTTCTCGGGATGCTCGTGAATCCGTGTGCCTCTTCCTCAATTACGTACATCAATGAACCGAGAATGACGACCAGAGTAAATACGGCCAGAAGGAAAACGGCGATCTTTCGACGGCTGGAGTACAGTGCCTGCATCAGCAACCGGGATTCTCCCACATACTGCACCAGCTTCAATACCCTGAATATCCTGAGGACTCGCAGCACTCGAATCACGACCAGGTAGTGAGTTCCAGGCAGAAACAGACTGAGATAGGTGGGTAGGATCGACAGCAGATCCACGATGCCGAACAGGCTGGTGGCGTATCCAAGGCGTCTGCCCACACAAATCAGACGCAGGATATACTCTATACTGAACAGGATGGTAAAGGACCACTCGGCGATGACCAGCAGGTCACCGTACTGTTCCTGAAATGCTGAAACGCTATCGAGCATCACCACAACCACGCTGAGTGCGATGCTGGCGATAAGCAATTCGTCAAACAGTTTTCCTGTAGGCGTGTCTGCCTCGAAGATGATTTCTTGCAACCTGAGACGCCATCCTGAAAGCGCCTCTGGTTTTCTGATTCTATTCAATTTGGACATTCACACGCCTCTGTCACTGAACACCTTCGGTCTCAGTATCGGGTATCGACCAGCCAGGCTTCTTTCGGGTGATCTTCCCAGCGTTTTCTCAATGCAGTTTCATTGGGAGAGAAATCGCCTCCCTGGCTGATGCCGCCGTGCGAGATATTCACACTCACGGCCACCTCGTCACCCGCTGGGACCCAGTGGGGTGTGAGCAGCTGGTTCCAGAGCAGGTCTCCCTTTTCCATACGGTAGGAGAGCACATCATCGGGATTGTGATCGGGCGGTCCATTCACACTTCTGAGTGCATCCCGGTTGTTCACAGCATCGTCCAGCGATGCGTAGTCTCGAGGATTCTTGTATCCGTTAAATGTCTTCACGCCCGATATCTGCCACGCGACAACGTGCGAGGTGTCCATATGATATGAAGAACTGCAATTGCGTCCAGAAATAAAAATGATCGGATAACAACGCTGCCAGGTGAATCCCGCGGAAGACAAGAACGTGCGCCAGGGGACCATTACCTTTTCCTGAAAATCGTTCAAGAATTGGCCTGGACCATAGAAATTCTGGAGATGGAAATGCGCCAGATTAAAGGGACGATCGATCACTTTTTCTATTGGCAGATCCCTGAATTCTTGGGCAAGCTGTTCTTTCTCATCATCCTTTAGATCGCCCGGAATGGTGACCCTTGCGTTTTTATCTTTTCTCAAGATGTCCACGACCTCCTCGGCGGGAGGAAATTCCTTGTTGAATTCGAACAGCTCCGGGTGAATCAGAAAATTTCGCTGCCCATTCCAATGTTCCACCAGTGCTTCCAGATGCTTCACTTCAATTCGCATACTATCCTCCAGTTCAGGAATCGTAGGTTTTGCACACCAGAGCGAGTCTCTTGTTCACTCCATCGGGTATTTCGGTATCAAAGTCCTTCCGCAGGTCTGTATCAGAAATACCACAGAAATCGCATTTCCCTCGCTCTGGATACTCCGATTGAGTGGCCAACCTATCTGCCAGTCTTTCCTGGATCCGATCCTCGGAAAGATATCGTTGCGCCTGACTTCTGATTTTCGGATCGGGATCGTTCGATGCACGTTCGAAAATCTCCTTGAGGACCGGGTCGTCGGGCTTGCCCCCATCCTCCAGGGTGTGGAAGGCGGCTTTCCGTACTTTTAGATCTGGATCTTCCAACATTATAAACAGTGCTTCCCACACCTCGCCTATCCGTCTTCGGACGTGACAGGGACACAGGAATTCCGCCGCAAAGCGTCGATCTTCCGGAGCCGAACTCCGGGACAGTTCAAGGAGTTCCTGGATAGATTCGCCGCTGACTCGCGGTTCCCCCTTCCGGAACGCTTTTTTCTGATGCTTGTTCAGCAGCCCCGTCTTGCGTGACATCTGGCATCCTCTTTCCCGTTGCGGCACACCGTTTTTTTTCAACGTAAATTGGCGTTGAATATCCCTATAATATAAGACACTCCTAACCAAGAGCAACAGGCCATTCGCAATCATAATCAAACTGCTGTATCCGCATCGAAAAGGAGGTCCTGCTGTGGCTGAGAAAAAGAGCAATTCGATCGATCTGGTGCTTAAAGGCGGTCACGTGATCGACCCCCAAAACGGCATCGACGGTTTAATGGATGTTTCGATTTCAGATGGGAAAATAGCGGAGGTGGCAGCACATATATCCGTGGAAGGGAACGCCAGATCAATTGATGTTTCGGGCTTGCTGGTCACGCCCGGTTTGATCGATATCCACATTCACGCCTATGTGAACCGTCGTCACAATGGACCCGGCTTTTTTGTGGGAAGCCTCAGCGCGGATGCCCACTTTCTGAGCGGTGGTGTGACAACCGCCGTGGATACAGGAACTGCGGGCGCCGGAGAGATCGCTCACTTCAGAGCATCCGTTATGGAGAAAAGTGTCTGCAGACTGCTCGCATTTGTAAACATATCGGAGCCCGGAATGGGTGATACGGAACAGGATATCCGGACATTCGATGTGAACGCAGCTGCACGTGCAGCCCTGGACCATCGGGATTTCGTGGTGGGCATCAAGACCGCCCATTACTGGACGCAGGAACCGTTCGACGCGGATCATCCATCCTGGGAATCTGTTGAGCGAGCGGTCGAGGCCGGGGAGGCGTGCGGCATGCCTGTGATGGTGGATTTCTGGCCGAGACCGCCGGAGCGGCCCTATCCCGAACTGATCTTGAAAAAACTGCGCCCGGGAGATATCCACACCCACGTCTTCGCAAGACAATTTCCAGTAGTGGATGAAAATGGCCGGGTATTTCAGTATATGCTGGATGCGCGGGAGCGGGGGATCTGGTTCGACCTTGGACACGGCGCAGCCAGTTTCTGGTTCAGAAACGCCGCCCGCGCGATTCGGGACGGATTCGTGCCGGATTCCATCAGCACCGACCTGCACATGGGGAACATCCACGGTTGTGTGATCAGCATGCTGGACACCATGTCCAAGTGTCTGGTGATGGGTATGTCACTCCAGGATGTGATTCTCAGATCCACGGTGACACCTGCCCAGGCGATAGGCCGACCTGACCTGGGGACACTGTCCGTTGGATCTGAGGCAGATATTGCGGTTTTGCAGCATGAGCGCGGAAGCTTTTCTTACCGGGATTGTGGATACGGTCGGATGGATGGTGAGGACCGACTGTCGTGCCAGCTTACCCTTAGAAAGGGGTCGGTGGTGTGGGATAGAAACGCCATCACGGTGGCGCCGTGGGAAACGTTGCCGGAGGATTACTGGGAGGTGACAGAAGTACCCGTTCCCATTCAGCGGTATTGGCGATGACCCACTACCAGTCGGCCACGCTGCCGTCCGACTCATAGAAATATTCTCCTCCCAATTCTTCAGTGTATCGGCATTGCGTTTCAAGTTCCTTGCGGTCTATCTCGATCCCGAGTCCGGGAGACCGGGGCAATGCGATATGTCCGTCGACTACCTTCCAGGGCTCTGCAAGCAGGCCATCTCCCAGGCCCTGGTCGATTTGTTCCTGGGCAAGAAAATTCGGCACAGCCGCATCCACCTGTAATGATGCTGACAGGGCGACAGGCCCAATGGCGCAGTGCGGCAGGATATGCATGTAGTAGACTTCAGCCATGTTCGCGATCCGCTTCAACTCGCTGATGCCGCCGGCGTGTGACGTGTCGGGCTGGATATAGGACACCGCTTGCTTCTCGAAAATTTGGCGAAACTCCCAGCGGCTCAGAAGGCGCTCTCCAGTGGCAATGGGAAATGAGACGTGGTCGGAGACTTGCTTCAGTGCGTCCACATTCTCCTGAGGAACGGGTTCCTCAACAAACATTGGGCGCATGCCTTTCAGTTCATTGCAGATCTCTATCGCCATTCCAGGTGTCATTTTGCCGTGGAAGTCGAAGGCAAGTTCCACATCCGGTCCCACCCATTCGCGCATCAGATAAGCCCTTTCCACAAACTCGTCGATAACTGCCGGCGGTTCGTGCCCCCTCCACTTCCCTCCCGGGCCTGATTTGAAGGCTTTGTATCCGCCCTGTTTCTGCAGCTGCTCCAGTCTCGATTTCGCGGATGCCTTTCCTTCTTCCGTCAGACTCCCGATACCCCAGTGCGCATAGACCCGTATCCGGTCTCTGACCGGACCGCCCAGGAGTTGGTATACGGGCACGCCATGATGTTTGCCTGCAATGTCCCAAAGCGCCTGGTCAATCCCGGACAGTGCGGTCATCAGAATTGCCCCGCCACGAAAAAACGCCGACCGGTAAATGTGCTGCCAGTGGTGTTCTATACGGAGGGGATCCTTTCCGATCAGGTATTCCGACAGTTCTTCGACCGCAGCAGCGGTGCTCCGGGGTTTTCCTTCCAGTGTGGTTTCGCCCCAACCTTCCAGACCGGTGTCCGTGGTGATTTTGATGAACCGGATTCGGGGGCGAGGGAAATATTGATCGACGCCGAGAATTTTCATCTTCTTCTCCTTTGCTGTTTGCGCACACTGTTCAGATGGTTCTGCATTTCCAGTCACCACTGGCGTATTTCCGGACGGTCAGAAGTCCCTGAAGTGCACTGAAAACCACAAGCGCCGCCCACACACCATATATGTCGTAGCCCAGAGTGAATGCCAGTATGTAGGCGGCGGGGAGTCTGATGAGCCACTGGGAAACAATGGTGTAATACAGGGCCGACATCGTATCTCCAGCACCTCTCAGTGCGCCTCCGCTGATGATGGCCACACACATAAACGGTTCGGCCAGGGCGATGGCATAGAGATAGTTGATGCCGATATCGATGACGTCGTCGGAATCGGTGAAGAACCCCATGATGGGCTGAGCAGCATTGAAGATGAGGGTCCCAATGCCCACAATTGTGAGGGTACCCACCAGCATGGTGGTCCAACCGCGCTGTTCTGCATCACCCGGCCTGCTTGCCCCCAGACTCTGACCGCAGAGGGCAGTGGCAGCGGTTCCAAATGCCAGGGAAGAACGACGCAGGACGCGTTCCATCTGATTCCCGATGGCGTATGCTGCAACCGCAGACGTGGACCTTGTAGTGAGGGCCACAAACTTGACGAATATTACGCTGGAGCCGTTCCTGAACAGGCCCTGCAGCGCCGACGGCACGCCTACCCTCAAGAGGCGCCTGGCCAGGGTAAGTTCGAGTCTGAATGAAGTCCCCGGCAGGAGCGTGAGACCATATCTGCCACTGTAAAGGGCCCAGAATCCAACACAGACTCCACACATCAGGCCCGCAACAGAACCCAGTGCTGCACCCGTTACACCCATTCGGGGAAGTCCCCACACGCCGAAGATCAATAAATAGCTGGCCAGGAGCTTGACTGCGTTGATCAACAAGCTGATGAACATTGGTGTTCGGGTGTCGCCTGCAGCCTGGAAACAGGTGGTGACTGAATAGTTCAGCATGGCGAAAAGAATGCCGCTGAAATACACGCGAAGGTAGGGGACTGCCAGGTCCACGACCTCCGGTTTCACACTCAGCGACTCCAGAAATATTCTGGTTCCCGCAAGTCCGAAAAGTCCGAGTCCGATACTTAGAATCGTCAGCAGAGTGAAGGACTGTTTTGCGGCCGCGCTCGCATCGCGTTCGTTTCCCGCACCGATCGCCTGGGCGACAATGGCAAGGGTTCCGGTGGTAACGGCGACCATCATGATTCCGAAGACCATCGAGATCTGGTTGGCGATCCCCACGGCTGAAATGGCGACCGGACCCAACGTTCCAACCATGAATATGTCCGCAAATCCCACCAAATTCTCAAGGTGACCCGTTGCCGCAAGGGGCAGGGTTAAGGCAATGATCGGTCTGACGAGCGACAGGTCGAGGCGGGAAGAGCTTTTGTCTTTTGGCATCAATTAATACCGGGATAGAAGCGTCAGGACAGACGCGAACAAAGGCACTGCACACCAGGCAAATGTGTAGAAAGTATCTGGATGGATCGGTCTGCGGGGAGGATACTCGTGGGTAGGAAAATCTCCGGGCAATAGCCCAGCCCGGGAGAAAAAAGTCAATTCTGCTTCCACGTCGCCGACAGGGTGATATACCAATGGTTGTAGCGGGTTTCATCCTTCTCCTGGATCAGATTCAATTTTTTACGGTCGGTGTCTGTCAGACCAGCGATGATCTCAAGAATCTTTTCAACGGAGCGGGCTTCCACGCCATCGACGTGAGAGGACAGGGGCCGATGCTGAGTATAGGTCTGTGCGGTTTCGATCTCAAATCCGGAAGTGGCCAACATCACTTGCCATTCTGAGGGTCGATACTGGCGAATGTGCGATTCATCGTGATATTTGTCCAGTTTGTTCATGATATGATCCACGAAGTCATCTTCCGGCACACTCCTGTCGTCGATTACGAGTTTGCCTCCGGGCATCAACACCCGGCGCATTTCGCGTAATGCCCGGTCTATAACCGAGAAGTGATGTGCGGTTCTGCGACAGGTGACAGCGTGGAAACATCGATCTGGAAACGGCAGGGCGTGTGCATCTCCGATAAGAAATGTGACAATTCCTCCACCCTTTTCGTTTCGCAGTTTGCGTCCTTCCAACAGCATCTGAGGTGTGAGGTCGAGAGCTGTGACGGCGGCGCCGGTTTCCGCCACTGCAAAGGCGGTATGTCCCGTTCCGGTACCCACGTCCAGTACCCGCGAATCTCTGGCAGCTCCTGTCAGAATTGCCACTCTGGACAATACTGCTGGATCGGTGTGGGTTGAACTGGTTGTGTACCGGGCCGCCCGTTTACCAAAAATCCGTCTGGCTGCAGCCTCCGGTGTTTCAGCAGGGAATCCCATTTAGATCAAGACCCGCGCTATGGGTGATGGGGGACCGTTGTGTGGAAATTGAAAGTGCAGCACTCAATGGTTTGGATCAGCGGCAAGATAGTTGCCAGGAAGGGTCAAGTCAAGCCGGTCAGGCAGGCTCGGGTATTTGGCATGGTTGGGGGAGTTCCTGCGAGGCTCAGCGCTGCCTGGTGCGCGATGAGGAAATCCAGTTCATCGGGAGAATCCACGTCGTACCAGGGTGGGACAAGGCCTAAGGAAAGCCCCAGAGTGGAGATCTTTTCAATCGTTTGAGAAAACACCTCGCGGGTGCTCCAGGAGATGTCCTGAAAAACCTGGGGGGCCAGGCCGGTAAGACCGATGAGATAATATCCCCCATCGGTGCTTGGACCCAGGACAAGGTCCTTTTGTTCCAGAAGCTGGAAGGCTTGTGTGATGTGGTCCTCAGGAAGGGAGGGGATATCGGTTCCAATAATTATGACACTGGAAGCCCCGAGGTGAAGACAATGCTGAATGGCGTGGTTCATGCGAGTGCCCAGGTCCGCCCCTTGCTGAGGGAAGAGCTGCCAGTTTGCCGGAATCAGGCTTTTGAACTCCTTTGCCGCATTCTGTGGCGTATAGGCAATGTGACGTTCCACCTCAGGAAGGTCATCGACTAACCGGACTGTATCCAGGATAAACGCACGGTAAATCGAAGCTGCCTGAACTGGAGAATAGCGAGCATGAAGTCTGGTTTTGACCTCGCCGGATATCGGATTCTTGGCAAAAACGACCAGGTGTCGGGTCATAGTTTTTCTGCCAAAATGATCATCTGCGGACTGTCGCAGGTGTACTCACCCCCATGAAAGTCTCCCCAAACGGAAACAGGCGCCAGATCTGCGGCAGCCAGAAGCATTTGCAGCTCCGTAAAGGTATACAGCCGGATGGAATGATGGAGTTGGGTCTCCTCACCGTTCTGCATCACTGTCACATTTACCAAAGAACGACTCGTTCGGGCACTGAATTGCCGTTCTTCGATCAAAAGCATGCCCTCCGGTCTGTAAACCTGGGTGGGCACAAGATGGCGTACGACAAAATCCCGGTTCGCCGTCTCGATCAAGAATCTGCCGCCCGGGAACAACGCATCCGATATGCTCCGGAGTACTTGAAAATTTTCATCTTCGGAGTCGAAGTAACCGAAGCTGGAAAAGAGGCTGATGCAGTAATCGAATGCACTCGTAAAGGGCAATTCACGCATATCCGCCCGGACCAGGCGAATGTCCTGTTTCGCCTTTTTTGCAGCACCACGAGCGCGCGCGAGCATGACCCCGGACCGATCCACACCGGTGATGTCATACCCTTTACGGTCTATCGGCAGCAGATGACGGCCGTATCCGCATCCAACATCGAGGAAACGAGCGTCACTGTCGGGTGTAAACAGCTCGAGCATGAATTCCACTTCCAGATCCGTATCCGGGTGGTCATCGAACTGTAGATACTCCGACTGGAAAAACCGGTCGTACCAAGGGCTGTTAATAGCATCAGACATAGAAGAGTACGCAGGAGGTAGGCTACAATGGGTAGACGTGCGAGATTGGAGAAAATGTTTGCAGCTGGTTTTGCAGCGTCAGGAGAGTTTTTTCTGAATGAGTTGCGTGGCCACACCGGGATTCGCCTGGCCGCGCGTTTCCTTCATCACCTGGCCCATGAAGAATCCCATCAGCTTTTTGTCACCTGCACGGAATCTTTCAGCTTCGGAAGGATGATCCAGGATTATACGCTCGATCAGCGTATCCATTTCGTCCTGATCGCTGATTTGTATCAGACCGTTTTTCTCCACGATCGCTTCTGGAGACTCGCCGGATTCGACCATCTCCGAGAATACTGATTTACCGATACTGTTGCTGATTGTGCCTTTTTCGATCAGGTGGATCAGTTTCGCCAAATCTTCGGGTGTGGCCTTGAGTTGATCCGGATCGATCTTGCGCTCGTTCAGGTTACGCATCACGTCGCCTTGGATCCAATTCGACATGGTTACCGGATCGGCACCCGCTTTGACTCCGGCTTCGAAATAGTCCGCAACCCTGCGGTCTGCTGTAAGGTTCTCAGACTGTTCACTGCTCATCCCAAACTCGGCCTCGAAGCGCGCTTTACGGGCATCCGGCAACTCGGGGACAAGTGTCTTTACCCGGTTGATCCATGCTTCATCTACCGCGATGGGTATCAAGTCCGGGCAGGGGAAGTACCGATAGTCGTCCGATGATTCCTTGCTTCTCATCGACCGTAGTTCGTCCCGATCCGGATCATACAGGTAGGTGTCCTGCGTGATTTCGCCGCCCGATTCCATCACTTCAATCTGGCGCCGAATTTCTTTCTCGAGGGCGCGTTGACAGTTCCTGATGGAATTCACATTTTTGATTTCTACCTTCACGCCCAGTTCAGACGATCCTTCCGGTCTGATGGACGCATTGGCGTCAATTCTGACGTGACCCTTTTCCATATCACCCAGGGAAGCGCCAGTATAGATGAGCATCTGGCGTAGTCTGGTCATAAAGTGGAAAGCTTCTTCCGGCGTTGAGATGTCCGGTTCGCTTACAATTTCAATGAGGGGCACACCACATCGGTTGACATCGACCATCGACTCGTTGGCGGACACGAAGGCTTCCTCATGAATGCTCTTTCCAGCATCTTCCTCCATGTGGATCCGTGTGAGTCGGATCTGTCTGGGGCCATTTGCCGAAGGGACCTCAACACTGCCGCCGGTTGCCAGAGGCATTTCTTCGTGCGATTGAAACTGGGAAATCTGATATCCTTTTGGCAGGTCCGGATAGAAGTAATTCTTCCGGAGGAAGCGGCTCCGCGGCTGGATTTTACATCCAACCGCAAGGGCGATTCGCATGGCGAGTTCCACCACTTCCCTGTTCAGAACAGGCAATGCGCCCGGCAGACCCAGGCATACCGGACAGCCGTGGGTATTCGCGTCGGCACCGAATTCCGAATTGCACCCACAAAATATCTTGGTATTCGTAGCGAGCTGCGCGTGGACTTCCAGACCGATCACGGGTTCGTATTTCATTCCGGGAGCTCCTGCTCTACGACGAACCCGGCACTTATCAGGTCGGTTTCTTTAAGCGCTGGCGCCAGGAGCTGCAGGCCAATGGGTAATCCCGTAGAGGATTTGCCGCACGGTACGGAGATTCCCGGGATGCCCGCGAGATTTACAGAAACGGTATAGATGTCGGAGAGATACATCTGCAAGGGATCATCGATTTTCTCTCCAATTTTGAATGCAGGTGTCGGCGCTACGGGTGCGGCAATAAGATCGCACGATTCAAATGCAAGATCGAAATCCTGTTTGATCAGCGTGCGGACCCTTTGCGCTTTAAGATAGTAGGCATCGTAGTAGCCAGTACTCAGCGCATAGGTCCCCAGCATAATTCGCCGTTTGACCTCTGTACCGAAACCCTGACTCCGCGTCTTGCAGTACATGTCGAGGAGACTGTCTCCTTCCACCCGGAGACCATATTTGACTCCGTCATACCGCGACAGGTTGGAAGAGGCTTCACCCGTTGCAATGATGTAGTATGCGGCCACTGCGTATTCCGGATGTCCGGCAACCGGCAGAGAGATTTCCTTTACCACCGCCCCTGCAGATTCCAGGCAAGTTACGCCCTGCATCACCTTTTCATTTACTTCGCGATCCAGACCCTCGGCGAAGTATTCTTTCGGAACCCCAATGGTCATCCCGCTGACGCCACGGTCAATTCCGGATAGAAAATCAGGCACTGGCGCATTCAGGGAAGTGGAGTCGCTGGGATCGTGTCCCGAAATAACCTGGAGCGTCAGTGCAGCGTCTCGGACGCACCGGGACACCGGGCCAATCTGGTCCAGCGAGGATGCATAGGCCACCAGACCGTATCTCGATACACGGCCGTAGGTCGGCTTTATACCAACCACGCCACAGTAAGAAGCCGGGAGGCGGATAGACCCACCCGTGTCGGAACCCAGAGCGACTATGGTATTGTTCGCTGCTACTGCGGCTGCGGACCCTCCACTGGATCCACCGGCAACGCGGTCCAGATCGTGTGGATTCCTGACCGCTCCGAATGCGGAGTTTTCGTTCGAGGAGCCCATTGCAAACTCATCCATATTGAGTTTGCCAATGATTACTGAACCCGCATCATCGAGCTTGTCTACAACCGTGGCATTGTATGGAGGAATGAAATTTTCAAGAATTCTGGACCCGCAAGTGGTGCGCAAGCCCCTGGTGCAAATGAGATCCTTCAGGGCTACCGGTATCCCGGCGAGGGGACCGACCTGATCGCCACTGGAGATGCGGCGATCGATATCCTCGGCCCTGAGAAGGGCCTTTTCTTCATCGAGGGTGATGAAGGCATTGATTTCGGCGTTGCCCTGATGGATGGCGGTAAATACCGCCTCGGTCAACTGCCGTGATGTGACATGTCCTTCTCTGATGCTTTGAACAAGTTCGTGTGCAGGACGCGTGTTCAGCAACCCGTTATTGTCTTCCAACATGCCTCCTGCCTACGGTTTTGCCGGTCTCTCGGCACCTGGTGCGGGATCGACGGTTTGGGATTGAGCTGGTTGTTTTGGGGGAGGTGATTCTGCTCCGGTTTCAATTTCATCCTGAATGTCCCGAATGCCCTTTTTGAACTCCGTTACTCCTTTACCAATGCCTCGGGCAATTTCCGGGATTCGTTTGGCCCCGAACATAAGGAGGATCACCAGAAAGATAAGCAAGATTTCCCAGGTGCCTATTCCACCCAACATGATCGACCTCCTTGAAATACTACACTATCGAACACAAAAGGAATCAGTAAGAGTACTTGGCGTAATACCAGGCCGTTCCGATTCCAAGAAGACTCAAAACATTAAAATTCAGGATAAACCCGAATTTGAATTGAATTACGATCAGATTCAAGGGAATTTCACCCGACTCATATTTGACAAGGGGGTCCACCAGTACTTTCTGGACCACATTGTCCTGGAGACCGAGGGCATCGAATACAACACCCAACAATCCACCCAAAATGTTTCCTGCAAGAACGCCGATAAATGCGGCGAGAATCAGAAAGCCCACACTTCTTTTACCCATAATACTCTGTCTCCCTCAAGAACCTAAAATTCAGTTTCGAATGTCGGCTACTTCCCGATCCACAATCAGATGGAAAAGCCATCGAAGACCGCCCGAGAGGGAGAAGGCAAGGGTGATCGGGAAAAATGCTTCATCGGTGAACAGAACCACCAGGACCAGTGAGGAAAATGCAATCGCCAGTCGTGCCCGGTCTTTTCCGGTGCCCATTGAGAATCGGGGAAAGGCCGGATATTCGAAAGGGCTCACCATCAGAAATCCGAGAATTACGCAAAGGGTTATTGCCACGTGGGGCTCCCTTGTGCTTTCCCAGACTCGTTCGGTGAATACGATATAGGCTGCAAGCGTTGCTGCGGCAGCTGGAATGGGAAGTCCGGTGAAGTCCTCTTTTTCTGGTCCTTTCGTTTCCATATTAAATCTTGCAAGGCGCAGGGCACCGCACAAGAAAAACAGAAATGAGGCGATGAAAGGAAGCATGATATTGTCAAGAACACCCTGATAGTAATGCAGCATCAGCACCGCGGGAGCAAGGCCGAATGAACACACATCCGCCAGAGAATCGAACTGTACACCGAACTGGCTGGGGGTGTCCATCAGGCGTGCAAGCTTACCGTCGAAAGCGTCGAGAAAGCCGGCGATGACGATTAACCAGGCAGCCGGGACAAGCTGACCCCGTGTGGCGTAATAAATGGACAGGAAACCACAAAAGAGATTGCAAATGGTTACAAGACTTGGGACAGCGGCTTTTTTTCTCATAACGGACTCGCTCCGATGATGATCGCTCAAACATACCCGGTTTAGTCTTCTACTGGTTTACTGGTGACTGGTCAAGAACCAACTTTGTGTCGAACTGCCTTCTGCCACGAACAATCCGCATTGTAAATACTTCTCCAACACGGCCATCTCTGAATGCTTCCGCCACTTCTTCATCGTTGCGCACACGTTGACCATTTACATGTGAAATCAGGTCTCCGGGACTCAACCCCGCTCGCGAGGAAGGGCTGTTGTCTTCCACTCGTGTGACCAATGCACCGGAGGCTGTTGCCAACCCGAGCGCGTGTGCCAACCAGGGCGTCAGGTCCGCGTGGAGCCAGAAGCCGGTCCAGAATTCCTGGCGCCCGCCTTCGATCAGCTGTTCTGCGATTTTCGCAGCGGCATTAATGGGTATTGCGAATCCGATCCCAAGTGAGCCGCCACTTTTCGAGAATATAAAGGTGTTGGTCCCGATCACCTGACCAATGCTGTTTACCAGTGGCCCTCCACTGTTTCCAGGATTGATTGAGGCATCGGTCTGGATCATATTCTGATAAATATGATCGCCTTCTTCCGTTTCCTCGAGCCGGAAATTCCGGTCAACCGCACTTACCACGCCCACCGTAACTGTCGGTTTCGGATCTTCGATCAGGAGGCCGAAGGGGTTACCGATGGCGATTGCCCACTCTCCGATGATGATGTCATCCGAGTCACCCAGATCCACCGCGGGTAGACCCTCCACATCGATGTGGATCACCGCCAGATCCATCTGACGGTCGACCATTACATTATTCCGGATGTCCTTCACGTCGAAGCTGCGGCCGTCCGCAAATGTAATTGTGATTTCTTCGGCGCCTTCGACTACATGATGATTGGTGAGGATGTACCCATCTTCCCGAATCACATAACCCGAGCCAATGCTGGGCTTCTTCTCCTGAACGATTCCAGGATAGTAATAGAATTCCCACATGGGGTGGCGGTATCTGACCGGGGACTCTTCCAGGGTAGTTGTGGTCACTCCGACTACCGATGGTGCCACCTTTTCTACCGCCTGTACAATCGCGTTTCGTCGGGACTTCTGAATGTCATCCGCAGCAGGTGATGCATCTGCCACGGTTACGCCGGACGGATTCTGCACCTGAAGCAGAGCCCTCTCTTCAGGGATTAGAAACATACTCAGGATGATAACCAGCAGTCCAATCAACGCTATCCGGCGCACGAAATTCTACTCTCCCGAATCTTCTCCATACGATACTTCCCTCAGGAACAGACCCTGTGGCGGAGCATTGGGTCCAGCGCGCCGCCTGTCTCGAGCCTCAAGGATCTTCACGATGTCCTGAGGGGTTCGTTTACCTCTGCCCACCTGTACCAGGGTACCTACGATTCCACGAACCATCGATCTGAGGAACCGGTTTGCGTCGATGCTGAGGTGCAGTTCGCTGGATACCTGCTGCCAACAGCATTTATGTATATGGCACCCCCTGGTGTCACGCTCTTCGGCTGATACGCAGAAAGATGTGAAATCGTGATGCCCAACCAGGTGCCCGGATGCAACACGCATCGCGTCCAGGTCGAGCTCTGATTTGAGGCGCCAGACAAATCTGTGATTCAAAGCTGTGGGACGAAACGAAATCCGGTATTGATAGGATCGTCGTCTTGCGTCGAAGCGCGCGTGAAACGCCTTTGATACTTCTTTCACCTCTCCAACGGATATATCATTTGGCAACAAACTGTTCAACCCGTTCAGGATCCTCTCTGTAGCAATTCCTGAAGGGGTATAGAAATTTGCGATCTGCCCCATTGCGTGGACACCCGTGTCGGTCCGTCCGGCAGCCGTGACGCGGGTTTTATGGTTCAGCAGGCGACCCAGGCAGGATTCAATTTCACCCTGGATGGTACGTTGATCGGGCTGGATTTGCCAGCCTTTGTAATCCGTTCCGTCGTATTCGATCAGCAGCTTGATGTTGCGCTGCCTGACATCACCATTCGAATCGTCCGACACTCAACGCCAACCCGGAGAAAATAAGCAGTAGTATGACAGCAACACCATCGGCAAATGCAAATGCGAGTACCCTGAATCGGGACCGTTCAAAATCACCACGGTAGCACCGGGCCTCCATTGCAATTGCGAGCTTGTCTGCACGTGTGAACGCAGAGATGAAAAGCGGCATCAAAAGGGGGAGCATGCTGCGGATACGTTTTATGGGACCGCCGCCAAAATCTGCCCCTCTTGCCAGTTGGGCCTTTCTGAGTCGATCGGCCTCGTCTACCAGAATCGGAATGAATCTGAGCGCTATGGTGACTGTCATAGCGAATTCGTGGACCGGAAAACGTATCCTCTTGAGCGGTCCAAGCAGTGATTCCAGGCCGTCGGCGAGCTCAAGAGGAGATGTGGTAAGTGTCAGTAGCGAGGTTCCCAGGACAAATGCCGAAAACCTTGCGGCAAGGAACGCTCCCTGACCCATTCCTTCCTGTGTAAACGTTCCTACTCCTCCCGGAAGGGTCACCAGGGTTTCGCCTGGCATCGTCCAGGCGTGCAGGAAAACGGTCAAAACAAGCAGAGGCAGCACGGGCTTCAAATTGCCAAGCAGGAGTCTAACCGGCAGTTTGCTAATTTGTCCAAACAGGCCGATCAACAATATTGTGCATCCCAGCGCCAAGGCCGAACGGCCACCGAGCAGAGAAGTCATCAGGAGCACAGTGCAAATAATTTTTGCGCGGGGATCAAGAATGTGGATGAGGGACGTGCCCTGCACATAACGCCCCAGCGTAATATCGGTCAGTAGCAATGGCCCCCCGAGATAGCACCTAACCTCAAAGAAAAGCAAATAGTTGAGGCGATCCAACTCTCCAAAATATACCAACTGAAAATTGGATTGTCAATGACTATTCAGGTCCGGGGAAGGGCCCTGCCTGGTCCTGAAACCTTTCGCCGCTTCAATTTCTAAAGGTGTCCTGATGTAACCCACATCGGATGGTCGGGACGGGAAAGGAGAGGGACAACCCAGGAAATCAGGGTCGATGAATGGCTGAAAGTATTGGGGAGCAGTTGAAAGTAATGTTCCCTAATTTCAGCAAGCACGGCACGATTGGCGGCGCTCCACAAGGGCACGGATATTGCCCTTGAGAATTCCCCAAAATGCAAAAAGGGGGAAAGGCTTGCGTCGTCCGGCACTAGGATCTGCTGCTGCGTTTTCGATTGGAACACTGGCGGGAAACCACATTTCAGGGCCCTTGTCGTGGCTAATCGCAACCACGGCCGGGTTTCTGGTTCTTGCCGGTATTGGACTGGGCTGCAGATGGCGTGCACGCTGGAACACGCTGGCCCTGCTGCTCGCCCTTGCAGGATTGGGAATTGTACGGCACGAGCAAGTTTCCTCACGGATGTATGATGCCAGACTGGCCGAGATCACCCGGCAGGAAGGCCTGTGTGAACTGCTCATTTCAGTCCAGGAAGAACCCGAAAACCGTGACGAGGACAGTATTGTCCTGGCTTCAACAGAGCAGATTGTCGTCCGTGACACCGTATTTCACGTTCAGGCAACGCTTCTGGTACGCTTCAGAAAATTCCAGCCTGGTCTGGAATATGGTGACCGGGTCACACTGATCGGCGAATTGAAGCGACCGAATACTTCCAGAAACCCCGGGGCGTTCGACTATCGCGGTTTCCTTGCACGCAAGGGGATCTGGGGGATCGCGACTGTAAGAACTCGGGATCAAATCGTGAACATCGAGCGAGGTGGTGGTACCTGGCTGTGGACGATGGTCGTTCTTCCGGTGAGACATCGCATAAGGCAAGTCATTGACCGAAATCTAAGCGGCGCACCGGCAGGGTTGCTTAAGGGGGTTTTGCTTGGGGAGAAACGGGGCGTCCCGGATTCGGTACGTACCGATTTCGCGCGGGCGGGCGTCAATCACGTCCTGGCGGTATCCGGACTCCACGTGGGTCTCATCGCAGCGGTGGTCTTCTTCGTTTTGCGTACAGCAGGTGCAGGACGCTCCCTCACATCCTGGTTAACTATTGCTGCGCTTGCGCTCTATGCCCTGGTTACCGGAATGCCCGCTTCTGTTCTGCGGGCATCCACTATGGGGACGGTGGTCATCCTGGGTATGCTCGGAGGCAGAGAAGGTGATGGCCTGAATACCCTTGGTCTGGCGGGATTGGTCTTGCTCTACGTCAGTCCGATGGATCTGTATGATGTGGGATTCCAACTCTCCTTTTCTGCTACGGGCGGGATTCTGATTCTACATCAACCCATCCGTGAATTGCTGCCTGGTGGGAACAGCAATTTCATTGGAAAGTATGTTCTGACCCCTTTCGCGGTATCACTTGCTGCACAGGCAGGCACGCTTCCCCTTGTTGCAACCTACTTCGGGCATATTTCAATCGTTTCACTGGTGGCGAACCTGGTCGTGGTGCCCATGATCGGGGCTTCGGTAGCCTTGGGCATCGCTGCAATTCTTTACTCGTTGGTGCTGGACTGGCTAACCACCTTGTTCAACGGCGCGAACTGGGTGATTCTTCAAGGTGCAATTGTCGTTGCAAAAGGCTTCGCGAGTCCCGGCTGGGCCTATTTGGAGGTTCCGAAGCCGGGCTGGAAGTTCAGCGGTATCTTCGTTTGTCTGATGTTGATGCTGGTAGCCGGAATACGCACACACCGGGTTGGCCGATATCTGCCCTTCCTGCTCATTGTTCTCGGAAACTGGTGGGTCTGGGCCGGAATCCTGTCAAATCCCCCCGGGTTTGAAATGGTGGTTCTGGATGTGGGGCAGGGTGACGGGATATTCCTGAGATTTCCCAATGGGAGGATAATGATGGTAGACGGCGGTCTTCGAGGCAGGGGAACCGATGCAGGCGAACGCGTATTGATTCCGTTTCTACGAGAAAGGGGATACCGGAAGATCGATGTTGTGGTGGCCTCACATCCGCATTCAGATCACATTGGAGGTCTGGTCACCCTGCTCGAGCGTATCCAAGTTGGGCATTACCTGGACGCTGGACAACATTACGGGTCGTGGACCGCCAGACGGATCCGGACTCTGATCCAGGAAAAGGATATCCGGTATACGGCGGTTGCTGCGGGTGACAGCCTTGTTGGCCTGGGTGGGGTGGAGATCGTGGTTCTTCACCCTTCGGGCGAATATGTATCCCCCTCTGGCGAGGCGCCCCACGGACTCAATAACGGATCTGTGGTGCTTCATTTGAGATACGGGGCCTCCAGCATCCTGCTCACGGGTGACATAGAACGTGAGACGGATCCGGATTTGATACGGTGGGGTGCAATGCTGGAGGCCGATGTGCTGAAAGCGGCCCACCACGGCTCGCGAACCTCATCTACACAGCAATTTCTAGATATTTTGAACGGCAAATTGGCGCTGGTGTCCTGTGGCGTGAAGAATAAATTCCGGCATCCAGCGCCCGAGGTGATTACCAGATACGAGTCTATGGGAATGGAAGTAGTGCGTACGGATCTGTCGGGTGCTTTGAGCCTATCGGTTTCCAGAGACAAAATTCGCATCAATAAGTGGCTTCAGGATGAAATATTTCATGTTGCCACAAATTAGAGGGAAGACTATATTAGAGCCGCCTGGCAACCGGGAATCGGGCGACTGAAAGGGGAGAGAGATGAAACAGGTTTTGGTTGTAGATGACGTGGCAGAGGTTCGTGTGGTCTTGCGTACCGTCATCGAAGAGCCTGGCGTGGAAGTGATCGAGGCGGAAGATGGGGAAGAGGCACTTCGACAACTGTCGTTACAAAACATCGACCTCGTGGTGACCGACTGCAAAATGCCCAAGATGTCTGGTCTGGAGTTGATGCAAGCCGCACGGCAGGCGGATCCCGATCTCAGATTTATTGTCGTCTCCTCAACAGCGAGCAAGGAGGACTTTGAACATCTGGCTCCTCACGCGATCATGTCCAAACCCTTCCGATTGACGGAGTTGAGGGATGCGGTAAATAGCGCTCTGGATCAGTAAACAAGAAAGCATGCAAGCGATGGCCGGCCAGGTTCTGATTGGCCGGCCGATTTTTTTTGGCCTAAATAAAAAAGGCGACCCTTATGGGTCGCCTTTTTTATTTAAGGGCGGGTGGAAGTTCAAGAGCCAAACTCGACAGGTCGAACCGGGATGAATCGGAAGCAGTACCAACGCTCTATATGATCGGTTCGATGCAGGGCGTTATCTCCCCCAATAACACTCTGCGGAACCGAAGAGAATCGGTTGCTAACTCCCCAAGCCGGAACAAGGCCGGTCAAGATCGAACTCAAGAAGCTTCCAGGCCGCCCAAAATTCGAAATCTAATTCAGGGTTAAAAAGTGGATGCTACGAATCGTTTCCTATGCATCTGCCAATTCGCAACAGAAAGACACTTTCGGATCAAAGAATTTTTGGATTTGGATCAGTCGATGATGATAAAGAAACGCGAAGGGGGCGACAGCGCCGAGTTAGAAATTCGAGAACAGATCCGCATCGGCCGGCAGGGAAGATCAATGTATTTAAGGAGCTTCCCCGGCTGCCAAATCTGAGTTGTTTCCAGGTGATCGGAGACTGGGTTCCCCCCCGCGTAAATCCCTCCGAAACCTGATACTTATGTTCCTGCAAAGTGCCTTAAAGATCTGTCTCAAATATAAGTGTAACTATGTGAATTAACAATATGATACGCGTAATAGTATTTGTCTCTGATTGCCAGTAGGAATATATATCCAGTGCATAGGGGAGTCAAGAGATTATTTGATAAAGTCATGCTCCGTAGGGGGCAGAATGAGATAAAGTCTTGAAACATATGCGGCTTGCCGGGTACAATTTTTTTAGTCATCCCAGGGTGTAAAATTGACGATCAAAGTGAGCAAGAAAAAGTTGATCAAGTGACAATCTGCCGTATCTAAAGCGCTCACAGTAAGTTAGTAGAATGCTGGAGGCGATGAGACAACCTGGAAGTAAAAAATGGGCCATTACGTGGCCCATTTTTTGCTAATTTTAATCCAAGATTATGCTCTGCTTTAGAACCTCCTGCTGTCGCTATTCCTCCCATATTCCCATCTTTGCGAATTTATCCAGTCGTTGCTCAACAAGATCGTCCAACGGAATCCTCTTGAGTTGCTCGAGTTCATCCTGAACAACATCCTTCAGGGAGGTGGCCGTTGCTCCGGGATCCCTATGGGCTCCTCCAAAAGGTTCAGGAACGACTCTGTCGACAATTCCCAATTTGATGAGGTCGGGCGCTGTGATCTTCAGGGCCTCCGCTGCGTCCGCCTTGTTGTCCCTGTTTCTCCACAAAATGAGTGAACAAGACTCGGGATTGATCACTGAATACCAGGCGTTCTCAAGCATCAGTATCCGATCTCCTACGCCGATCCCCAAAGCGCCACCACTTCCGCCTTCACCGATCACTGCAACAATGATGGGGGTGCGGAGTGTGGACATCTCGAACAGATTACGGGCGATGGCTTCTGAAACGCTTCTTTCTTCGGATCCGATCCCCGGCCAGGCGCCCGGCGTGTCGATGAGACAGAGGATGGGACGCGAGAATTTTTCAGCCAGTTTCATCAGACGCAGGGCTTTGCGGTAGCCCTCAGGATGGGCCATCCCCAGGTTTCTGTGGATATTTTCTTTGGTATTTCGGCCTTTTTGCGTTCCTACTACAAGTATCGGCTGCTGGTTCAGTAATCCGAAACCCCCGACTACGGTTGGATCATCACGGAATCCCCGGTCGCCGTGCAACTCGACAAAATCGTCCAGCAGCAAATTGATGTAATCCAGCGTATAGGGTCTCAGCGGGTGGCGTGCCACTTGATATATTTGCCACCGAGTCAGATTCGAGTAAATATTGTGCTCGATGCTTTTGGCTTCTTCCTCGAGTTTGGCCAAATCAGAGGCCAAATCGATATTCTCCGATTCTGCCCGAGCCTTCAAAGCGTCCATTCTTTCCTCCAGATCGGCAAGTGGACGCTCGAAATCGAGGTATGCTTTCTTGTTCATAGGGTTTCAAGCCTTCAGGAAAGGGATTCTCAAATTCTTGAAAGAAAAAAACGCTGTGCGTCGTGAACGACTAAAGACGAGCCGCAACCTTTTCTATCCGATCCATCGCGGTCTCGATCTGTTGTTCAGAAGTGGCATATGAAAAACGAAGGTGATTGCCGTTGCCAAATCCGCTGCCCGGAACACAGCCCACCTTGCATTCCGAAAGAAATAACTCGAACAGGTCGAAGTCACTGACAATATCACCGGATAACAACTCGGAAATATCGGGGAATACATAAAATGCACCCTGCGGATTTCTGCAGGAGACCCCTGGCATTCGGTTGAGGCGCTCTAAGATGAGATTTCTGCGGGCCCGAAAAGCAAGCCGCATTTCTTCCACGCTGTCCTGCGGCCCCTTCAGGGCCTCCAGGGCGGCGTGTTGAGAAATGGTGCACGTGTTGGTGGTCTCTTGGCTCTGCACCTTCGCGACAAGTTTCATCAGATCGGGGGGACCAGCACCATACCCGACGCGCCAGCCCGTCATCGCATAGGCTTTGGAAAACCCGTTCACCACCATCGTCTTCTCTTTCACCTCTTCATCAAAAGAAGCGATCGATGTATGGGTCACGCCATCATAAATTATTTTTTCATAGATCTCGTCGGAGATCACAAAGATGCCCGCTGCTGCGATGACTTTGGAAAGCGCCTCCAACTCTTCAGATGTGTAGACCTCGCCCGTGGGATTGCAGGGGCTGTTGAAAAGTACGAACTTTGTGCGCGGCCCAATGGCACCCTGCAACTGCTCGGGTGATATCCGGAACCCGGATTCCGCTGTTGTGGGCAGGATCACGGGTTCGCCCCCCATCAGACGCACCTGATCGGCATAACTGACCCAATAGGGTGCCGGAATGATCGCTTCGTCGCCCGGGTTGATCAGAGACACGATTGCGTCGAAAATGACCTGTTTGGCTCCACAGGTGACCACAATCTGCGAAGGGTCGTAGGCCAGGCGATTGTCTATCAGGAGTTTCTCGGCAATGGCCTCCCTCAGTTCAAGGAGGCCGGCCGCAGGTGATGTGTATTTGGTATGGCCGTCTTGAATGGCCTTTATAGCGGCGTTCTTGATATTCTCGGGCGTATCGAAATCTGGTTCGCCTGCCACAAGGGAGATCAATTCGACGCCCTGGCGCCTCATTTCGCCTATTCGGGCGAAGGTGGCCACCGTGAGTGACTCACCGGTGTTCAGCACCCGATCTGAGTAGGGTGAAGCGGCCATAGTCCAGTTCCGGTTCAGGTGGTGTATTCTGCGTTGATCCGGACATAGTCGTATGTCAGATCGCAGGTATAGACCGTTGCCAGATGTTCACCCTGACCCAGGTCGATCTCGATGTGGATATCTGCACTGGAGAGGGCCTCAATGGCCCCCGCGTTGTCAAAGGCGATTCCGGACCCATTGCCGTAGATCGGAATGCCGGCCATCGATACGGTTACGAGCTGAGGGTCGATGGGCGCCCCGGAATACCCGATGGCACAAAGGATTCGCCCCCAATTGGGATCTCTCCCGAAGACCGCCGTTTTAACGAGGCTGGAATTGGCCACGGAGAGACCGACCGTCTTCGCATCTTGCGGCGAGGCGGCTCCTGAAACACTGATGGTAATGAGTTTCGTGGCACCTTCACCATCGCGCGCGATCTGTTTGGCGAGGCTGATGCAAACGGCGTCCAGGGCCTCCTGGAACACGCTGAGGGATTCGCCGGACACGGGTCTGTTCCCAGCTTCACCATTGGCAAGGACCAGAACCGTATCGTTGGTGCTCATGTCCCCGTCTACAGTGATGGAGTTGAACGACCGGCCAACGGACTGCCCAAGGCACATTTTAAGTGTGTCCGGTGAAACCGCGGCATCGGTGACCACAAAGGCCAACATTGTGGCCATCTTCGGCGCAATCATACCCGCACCCTTTGCGATTCCGCACAGTGTGACGTCTTTGCCATCGATGGTGACCGCGGCAGAGGCTCTTTTCGGGACCGTGTCTGTTGTCATGATGGCCTGTGAGGCATCATCCCAGCCATCGGGTCTGAGTTCACTCTGGGCTATTGGCAGGCCGCGTTCGAGGTGCTCCATTGGCAGAGGGACACCAATGACACCGGTGGAGTTAACCAGAACGTCCGTCGGATCAATCCCCAGCCCTTCAGCGGCAATGCTCGCGGTCTTTTCCGCGTCCGCCAGGCCCCGTTCTCCGGTGCAGGCATTCGCATTCTTGCTGTTGACAACGATCGCACGCGCATAACCGTCTGCAAGATGCACCCTGTTGATCTGTAAAGGCGCTGCCTCCACACGATTGGTCGTGAACACACCCGCTGCTGCGGCACGTGTAGCCGAAAAGATCACGGCGAGGTCCTTCTGGCCATCGGGCTTAAGGCCACAAGCAACCCCTGAAGCAGTGAACCCCTTCGGTGTAATAAATGTATCTTCGGAGACCTTCACGCGATACCTCTCTAGAATAGCACTTTCTTGATATTCCTGACCGCCTGCCTGATTCGGTGCTCATTTTCGACCAGAGAAATCCTCACATATCCTTCGCCCATATCCCCGAAGCCGATCCCGGGGGACACGGCGACTTCAGCTTCCTCCATCAGTTTCAGAGCGAATTTCATTGAGCCCAGATGGCGATGCTTCTCCGGAATGGCCGCCCAGACGAACATAGACGCCCTGGGGGAGGGGACCGGCCAGCCAATTCGATTCAGGCCTTCGACCAGGGTGTTCCTTCTGGTTCGATAGGTTTCCGCCGCCTGCAGGACGCAATCCTGAGGCCCGTCCAGGGCCGCCACGGCAGCTATCTGAATGGGGGTAAAGACACCATAGTCGTAATAATGCTTGATGGTGCGCAGAGCCGTTATGACCTCCGGGTTTCCAAGACAGAATCCTACGCGCCAACCCGCCATATTATAGGACTTGGACATGGTATAAAATTCCACGCCCACCTCTTTTGCTCCCTTTACCTGAAGGAGGCTGGGGGCCTGATACCCATCGAAGACGATATCGGAATAGGCCATATCGTGAATCACGATGATGTTCTGACGCCTTGCGAAGTCCACGATCTCCTCGAAAAACTCGATATCGACCGTTGCCGTGGTAGGATTGTGCGGGAAATTGAAAATCATTATTTTCGGCTTGGGCCAGAGCTCCCGGGTGATCTCCTGAATTTCTGGGACGAAATCCTTCTCCGCTCGCAGCGGCAGACTCACCACATTTCCATTGGCTATTGCTACCCCATAGAGATGGAGCGGATAGGCTGGATTCGGAACGATTGCCAGGTCGCCCGGATCCAGTAAAGCCAGGCAAATATGGGCGAGGCCTTCCTTGGAACCGATGGTGACGATGGCTTCCGTATCCGGGTCTATACTGACATCGAAGCGCCGCTTGTAATGACGCGCAATGGCATTTCTGAGGGCCGGCATCCCTTGCGAGGGTGCATACCGGTGGCTCTTGGGATCCCCAGCGACTTCCACAAGTTTGTCCACGATGTGCTGCGGCGTGGGCTGATCCGGATTACCCATTCCTAAGTCGATAATGTCAACACCCCGTCGCCGGAGCTCCATTTTGTGGGCATTCACCTCAGCAAACACATAAGGTGGCAATCGTTCGATTCTGCGTGATGTGATGTTCATCAAAGTTCTCATTGAAGGATCCGCAAGCCCAGCGTTCGGGGTGCGGATCGAGATTTACTGAACCTGTATCTGCTTTTCTGAACCGTCTCCCTGTGCCGCGATATTATCCTTGTACAGCTTGTAACTAAGACTGTCGACGAGGGCATACCAACTGGCCTCGATGATATTCTCGGATACCCCGACCGTATTCCACACCCGGTGACCATCGGACGACTCCACAAGCACCCGGACACGTGCGGCCGTTCCGTCCTGGCCTGAAAGTACGCGCACCTTATAGTCTTCGAGGTGAACCTCTTTCAAATTGGGGTAGACCTGTTCCAGGGCCTGCCGGAGGGCTGCGTCCAGGGCATTTACGGGCCCATCTCCCTCGGCAACGGTATGGTAGACCTGCCCATCGATTTCAATCTTGACGATGGCCTCGACATCTACATTGTCGTCTGTCTTGCGGTTGATGGTCCGGAAGCTGATCAGCTTGAACGGCTCGTCGAATGTGCCGAGCGCTTTTCTGGCCAGGATTTCAAATGAGGCTTCCGCTCCCTCGAAGACATACCCTTCGTGCTCAAGGGTCTTGATCTTCTGGAGCAGATCCTGAACGGCGGGGTGCCGCTTGTCCAGGTCGGGGATGAGATGATCGAGTTTTGCCGCAACGGTTGCGCCGCCGGATTGTTCGGAAAGGAGATAGCGGCGCTCGTTGCCAACCCGTTCGGGGTCGCAATGTTCGTAGGTGGCGGGCTCTTTCACCATTGCGTCGATGTGCACGCCCCCTTTGTGCGCAAAGGCACTCTGGCCTACAAATGGCTGGCGATGATCGTGGAAGACATTCGCGATTTCGCTCAGGAATCTGGAGAAGTCCATCAACCGCTCCAGGTTCTCGGCGCCAATGCAATGTTTCCCAAGTTTGAGCTCGAGGGCCGGGATAATGGAACAGAGATTGGCGTTGCCGCACCGTTCGCCATATCCGTTGAAGGTACCCTGCACCTGGATCGCGCCCATTTCCACAGCCACCAGTGAATTGGCTACACCGACACCCGAATCATTGTGGGTATGGATTCCGAATGGAATCGTGATCTGTTCCTTTACGCGGGTGAGTATCTCAGGGAGTTCCAGGGGCAGCGTTCCACCGTTGGTGTCACAGAGCACAAGGATGGAAGCGCCCCCTTCCTGAGCTGCAAGCAGGGTCTCCAGGGCATAACCAGAATCGGCCTTATACCCGTCGAAAAAGTGTTCGGCGTCGTAGACCACCTCGCGACCATTCTGCTTGAGGTAGGCCACGGAGTCCTGGATGAGTTGGACATTCTCCTCAGGTGTTGCCCGGAGCACGTGCGTGACGTGCAATTCCCAGGACTTGCCAAAGATCGTTACGATATCGGTTCCGGCGTCCAAAAGGGTATTCAGAATGGCATCGTCTTCCGGGAGATTGTTCGCCCTTCTCGTGCTTCCGAATGCCGCAATTCTGGCATTCTTGTAGGTGCTCTCTGATGCCCGGATAAAGAATTCGAGATCCTTCGGGTTGGTCGGGTTCGGCCATCCGCCTTCGATATAATGCACACCAAGATCGTCCAGACGCGCGGCGATTTTCAGCTTGTCATCAACTGAAAAGGAGATGCCTTCGGCCTGTGCACCATCACGCAGGGTTGAGTCGTAGATTTGAACAGTATTCGACATGGTGTACTCCTCAAACAATGAATCGAGCAGTGTGCGACCATTCGCACGTGTTTCTCAGCACAGTGATCCAGTTTCGGCTGATCCCCAGCTCAACCCAATGCCTGCCGGGCGGCAAAAACCGCCCGGGTGTTTCCACCTCGCAAATCTTGTTCTCATATGTTTCATAACAGAATCCTGGCCAATCGACCTATGATTTGGCGACCGCTTCAGCGATCAGATCACCAACGCCTGAAGTGCTGAAGCCCATTTTTCCTGCCGACATACTTTTCAGTTTATTTCCTACCACATCGATGATAGCTGTTTCGAGACATGCGGCCGCCTCGTTTTCTCCCAGGGTTTCAAGCATCATCTGGGCAGCTGCGATGCCGGCCACCGGGTTGATGACACCCTGTCCTGTGTACTTGGGCGCCGATCCGCCGATGGGTTCGAACATCGAAACACCTTCGGGATTGATATTGCCGCCTGCCGCCACACCCATTCCACCCTGGATCATGGCGCCCAGATCCGTGATGATGTCACCAAACATATTGTCTGTTACGACAACGTCGAACCACTCGGGGTTCTTGACCATCCACATGGTGATGGCATCTACGTGGGCATAGTCCCGCTTCACATCGGGGTAGTCGGCCTCTCCGACTTCGTTGAAAGTTCGCTCCCAGAGGTCGAAGGCGAATGTGAGCACATTCGTTTTGCCGCACAAAGTGAGTGTGTTCTTGCGACTGTGTTTCTGCGTGTATTCGAAGGCATAACGCAGGCAGCGCTCAACGCCCTTGCGTGTATTGATGGATTCCTGTACGGCGATCTCATCGGGTGTTCCCTTTTTGAGAAAGCCGCCGGCGCCCGCGTAGAGTCCTTCCGTATTTTCGCGTACCACAGTAAAGTTGATGTCCTCCGGGGTCTTGTCCTTGAGTGGACAGTCCACATTGGGATAGAGCTTTACCGGGCGCAGGTTGATATACTGGTCCAGTTCGAAGCGTGCCCGCAGCAAGATCCCTTTTTCCAGGATCCCCGGTTTGACATCGGGATGACCGATGGCACCCAGGTAGATGCTGTTGAACGATCGGAGCTCTTCGATAGCAGAGTCGGGGAGGGTTTCGCCGGTTCGCATGTAGCGTTCGCCGCCGAAATCGAATTCCTGGGTCTCATATTTGAACCCAAACTTCTGAGCCGCAGCTTCCAGACACTTCAATCCTTCTACTATGACTTCGGGACCGGTGCCGTCACCGGGAATTACCGCAATCTTGTATGACAATTTCGCCTCCAGTGGTTAGGGGATATCAGGGGCCAGTCGCCAGCGCCCAACCTTAATAATCGTTAGCATGAAAACGCATTGCTGAGCGTCCATCGTCAATTTCAATAGCCTGATACATACGGCAGGCGCTCTGCTACTTTTCGGACTGCATCGGCTCCCTCGAGCAGCATTCCCGTTGCGTCCCATGCGCCTTCCAGCAATTGGATGCGGTTGCCGTCGGGGATTTGGACCTGGAATGTTTGCTCCCCAACGGTGAGGGTTCTCTTTACCAGGTCGAGGTCCAACCCCTGCGAGGGATCTTCCTCGACACACCCCATAATCTTCTGGATATCACTGGGGCCGAGTGTGACACAGGGGACACCCATAGCGGTACAGTTGCCCTGAAAGATTTCTGCAAAGGACTCGCCGACAAGTGCATTTATGCCCCATCGCATCAGCGACTGGGGTGCGTGCTCGCGGGACGATCCGCATCCGAAATTGGCATTGGCGATCAGCACGGCAGCGCCCTTGTAGCGTTCGTCGTCGAAGGCGTGCTTTCCCGATTTCCGGTCGTCTTCGAAAGCGAATTCGCCAAGTCCTTCAAAGGTGATGTTCCGAAGATATCTTGCAGGAATGATGCGGTCCGTGTCGATGTCATTCCCTCTAACGGGTATCCCTCGGCCTTCGACACGGGATACCACGGATGATTGCTCACTCATGAGTTTCAGTCCTTTCAGTTCAGCATCGTTCTGACATCGGAAACTTCGCCGGCGATCGCAGCGGCCGTGACCATTGCGGGGCTCATCAGCAGGGTGCGTCCGGTGGGACTGCCCTGGCGTCCTTTGAAATTGCGGTTGCTTGAAGAGGCGCAAACCTGGCGACCCTGCAGCTTGTCGGGGTTCATTGCCAGACACATCGAGCAACCGGCCCCCCGCCATTCGAAACCGGCTTCCCGGAAGATCTCGTGCAGTCCCTCGGCTTCGGCAGCCTTCAACACGGCCTTGGAGCCGGGGACCACAAGCGCCTTGACGCCTTTCTTCACTTTGTGACCCTGCGCGATTTTAGCGGCTTCCCTGAGGTCCGATATCCGGCCATTGGTGCAGGAGCCGATGAAGGCCACGTCGATAGGGGTTCCCGCGATCGGTTGACCGGGTTTAAAGTCCATATAGGTATACGCTTCACCGGCCAATTCCCGCTCTTCTGCCGGAAGTGATTCGAGAGCAGGGACTTTTTCGCTTATATAGAGTCCCTGGCTGGGGGTAATACCCCAGGTCACCGTGGGCTCCAGCTCGGATCCATCGAGCTCGAATATGTCGTCGTATTCGGCGTCCTGATCCGAGGCCATTGATTTCCACCAGGTGACCGCCCGGTCGAATGCATTGCCAGATGGGACGTGAGCCCGGCCTTCGAGATAGTCGAAAGTGGTCTGGTCGGGATTTACATACCCGGCTCGTGCACCGCCTTCGATTGACATATTGCAGATGGACATCCGCTCTTCCATCGTGAGCCCGTCGACGACCGGCCCGGCATATTCGTAGGCATATCCGACACCTCCGTTGACACCCAGGCGGCGGATGATGTTGAGGATCACATCCTTGGCGTAGACCCCGTTGCCGAGTGTTCCGGTAACTTCGATTCGCCGGACCTTCAGGGGATCGAGTGTGAGGCACTGGGTGGCCAGCACGTCACGCACCTGCGAAGTACCGATGCCAAAGGCGATGGCGCCAAAAGCTCCATGCGTGGAAGTGTGACTGTCTCCACAGGCAATGGTCATTCCAGGCTGGGTGAGTCCCAGTTCCGGCCCGATGATGTGTACGATGCCCTGACGGGAGTCGTTCAGGTCGAAGAGTGGAATCTCGAATTCCGATGTGTTGTGCTCGATGGCGGAAAGCATATCTTCGGCCATCGTGTCCATCAGCGGACGGCTCGTGATATCGGTGGGGACGATGTGGTCCACCGTGGCGAAGGTCCGTTCAGGATAGGCGACCTTCAACTCTCTCTCCCGCATCATCTGGAAGGCCTGCGGGCTTGTGACTTCGTGGATCAAATGCAATCCGACAAACAGTTGGATCTGTCCGGACGGCAGTTTTCGTACCGCGTGGGCGTCCCATACTTTCTGAAACAGATTCTTGCCCATAGACGTGTATTGCCTCCTGAGATTACGATTCAATAATGACGACAAGAAATTACAGCTGAATACAACCCCGGTCAGACGCCCTGGGTCTTCTGCTGGGAACCTACCAGAACCGCCAGGCGATTGAGCGCATCGATATAGGCTTTTGCGCTCGCCTCGATGATATCGGTAGATGCGCCGCGACCGGTGGCCGTGGATCCGTTTTCGGCTACACGAACAGCGACTTCTCCCATTGCCTCTGCACCACTGGTGACCGACCGGATGACATATTCATCCACCTCGACTGTCGTTCCCGTGGCCATTGCAATGGCTTTATAAGCAGCGTCTACCGGTCCATCTCCCCAGGAGGCCTGCTGCACTTCCTCCTTGCCATCGACCCGGATGCGAACCGTAGCGGAAGGGACCGTACCCGTTCCGCTGATGGTGTGGAGATACTCCAGCCGGTATTTCTCCGGGATGTCCCGGATTTCATCACCGACGATTGCCAGCAGGTCTTCGTCGTAGACTTCCTTCTTCTTGTCCGCCACTTTGAGGAATCGTTCGTAGGTCTTGTCCAGTTCTTCCTGGTTGAGGTTGTGTCCCAGCTGCTCCAGCCTGTGCTTGAGTGCGTGACGGCCGGATCGGGCAGTCAGGACAATATTCGTCGCCTCGAGACCGACATCCTTAGGGTCGATGATTTCAAAATTCTCACGGCTTTTCAAAACGCCGTCCTGGTGTATGCCGGAACTGTGTGCAAAAGCGTTTGCGCCAACGATTGGTTTGTTGGGGGGGACGCCGATCCCCATCAGGCGGCTGACCAATCGGCTGGTCGGAATGATTTCCCGTGTGTCCACATTGGTTTCGAGCCCAAAGTAATCGCCCCGGGTGCGAATGGCCATTACGATCTCTTCCAGCGCGGCATTGCCGGCGCGTTCGCCCAGACCATTCATTGTACATTCGGCCTGGCGAGCGCCGTTGACGATTGCCGAGAGGCTGTTGATGACCGCCATACCCAGGTCGTCGTGACAGTGCACACTGATCACTGCCTGATCCACATTGGGCACGTTGGACATAATGCCCGCGATCAGCGCACCAAATTGCTCAGGTACAGCATAACCTACTGTATCGGGTATGTTGACCGTGGTGGCGCCGGCCGCAATGGTAGCCTCTATGATCTCATACAGATAATTCAGGTCGGTCCTGGCTGCGTCCATTGGCGAAAACTCCACGTCGGTGCAATGAGATTTTGCGCATTCCACCGCCCGCACAGCCATCTGAAGAACTTCTGCTTCCGGTTTCCCCACCATTGCGATGTGCTGGGGAGAGGTTCCGATAAAGGTGTGGATTCTGGGTGCGGGTGCGCCTTTCAACGCCTCTCCGACCCGGTCCACGTCTTTCTGGATCGCCCTGGACAAACCGCAGATTACGGGGCCCTCGATCTCCTGGCCAATGCGCCGAACGGCCTCGAAGTCTTCCTCCGAGGAGATCGGGAAGCCCGCCTCGATCACGTCGACGTTCAATCTTGCGAGCTGGTGCGCGATTTTAATCTTTTCCCGAACACCCAGTTTCGCCCCGGGTGTTTGCTCGGCGTCTCGCAAGGTAGTGTCGAAGATGATTACATGGCTTTTTTCTTTACTGGTTTCCATTTTTCATTTCACTCCCAAGGCCGGAACTGGTGTTTTGGCAGATAGAACCCTCCGGCAAAGCCGTTCCATCTGCCCTGTAAGGCAGAGCTCACTGTCGTTATCTAGATCAGCAAGATCAGATTCCATCTGTTCACCTCCTTCGGATTGTTGACGCGTGTTTAAGGTTCTCGCTACTTGTCCTGACCCAGCCAGGACATCATGCCTCTCAATTTTTCACCCACGGTTTCGATCAAGTGTTCCTGATCCAGTCGCTTGCGTGCTGTGTATACCGGGCGTCCGACCTGGTTTTCCTGCAGCCATTCCCGGGGGAACTCGCCTGTTTGAATTTCCTTCAGAATGTCTCTCATCGTTTCACGGGTCTCTTCCGTGATGATTCGCCTGCCCCGCGTGAGATCTCCGAATTCGGCGGTGTCCGAGATGGAGGACCGCATATTGGCGATGCCACCCTCATATATAAGATCGACGATGAGTTTCACCTCGTGCAGACACTCGAAATAGGCGACCTCCGGCTGATACCCCGCTTCGACCAGGGTATCGAACCCTGCCCGAATGAGTTCCGAGAGTCCGCCGCAAAGCACAGACTGCTCGCCGAAGAGATCGGTCTCTGTTTCTTCGCGGAAGGTGGTTTCGATGACACCCGCGCGTGTGGCGCCCAGGCCCTTGGCGTAGGCAAGGGCAACATTGTGCGCGTTACCCGATGGGTCCTGGTGGACCGCCAGAAGTGCGGGTACGCCACCGCCCTGGGTGAACACCCGCCTGACGAGATGGCCCGGTCCCTTGGGCGCGATCATAAAGGCATCGTTGTCTGCGGGGGGAACGACCTGGCCGTAGTGGATATTGAATCCGTGTGCGAAGGCGACCGAGTTGCCGGGGGACAGTCCCGGGAGGATCTCTTCCTTGAAGACCTTCCCCTGGACTTCGTCATTGATCAGCATCACCACGATATCCGCAGCACTGGCTGCGTCTGGCACGGACATGACGTCCAGACCTTCATCCGAGGCCGCCTGGCGGGAGCTGCTGCCTTCACGCAACCCTACAACCACTTTGACGCCACTGTCGTGGAGATTCAGGGCGTGCGCGTGACCCTGGCTGCCGTAGCCGATTATTGCAATGGTCTTGTCATCCAGGAGGCCAAGGTCGGCTTCCTTGTCGTAGTACATCTTCATGGGTTCATCCTCCCGGAGAAGTGGGGACATTTGACAGAGCGGGTGATGTGTTCACCCCCGCCTGATGGGTGGCTTTATTCCTGAGTTTTCTTTGGCTGGGAATCGCGGAGCAGGGCGACGGTGCCGGTGCGTGCGATTTCAAGAATCCCGTAATCTTTCAGCATATTGGTGATGGCGAGAATTTTGTCCTGCTTGCCGGTGGCTTCAATGGTCATCGAGTGGGTGCAAACATCCACCACGTTTGCCCTGAATATCTCGGCAATTTGCATAATTTCCGAACGGGTGGAAGTTTCGGCCTTGACCTTGATGAGCGCCAGTTCTCTTTCAACGAACTGACCCTGAGTGATGTCGATCACCCGGATCACGTCCACCACCCGGTTGAGCTGCTTTACAACCTGCTCGAGCACGCGATCATCTCCACCGACCACAATGGTCATTCTGGAGATGGACGGGTCTTCCGTTTCACCCACAGAGAGACTATCGATGTTAAAGCCGCGGCTCGAAAAGAGGCCCGCTATTTTACAGAGGACGCCGAAATGATTCTCAACTAGAGCAGAGATGGTATGTTTTTTTGGCATGTGAGTCTTCCTTTACAGATATAGAAAAACGACTACCTTTTTCGAGGCTCGATCCGGTCTGAAGTTTTTAGGAGAATCCGACTTGGGACTGAGCCTCTGTGACTAAATAGCCCGGAGAATGGGCAGCAAGAGGCCGAGAAGCACGGGGAGGAAAATAGAAATTGAGCGTACTACAGGTATCGAGGCCCTGGGAAGGCCGGTGGTTCCAGAAGGGTCAGGTTTTGTGGACGAGGCGTTTTGTCCGCTGAAGTTCATAAAAAAATGTCTTCTCAAAATGTTCTTGGCCAAGTATTTAGTTTGGAGTTACAGGTTGGAAAATATATAATTAATGTTTCTGGATGTCAAGAAAAAACAAGCCTCCCGAGGGTGTTGCCGAATGTCTAAATTTTGTTGAGTTGAGTGGATTTTCTCGTCATGACCCTTTCAGGATTTACGGCTTGTCAAGTCTTCGCTGAAACGTCTCTGACGACCTCTACAGGGCTTCAGGGCTTTTTCAGGTTGCGACTCGGTTGGTCATTTTTGTTCCGTGTTCGAATAGGTGCCATTCTTATTGTCCGGAAAGATTGTAAATGAAACAAAAACATATGCTTATTTTCCGTGTTGTCCACTTGCAACTCGAAAGCGAGATTCATGAACTTACCGACAATTTGGGTAATGGAAGATGAGGATCAAAACTACAATTCGCTTGCCACGTGTCTTCAGGATGAATTTTGCGTGTGTCGCCAGCCATCTGGTGAGCCTGCTTCCGGTGCGGAAGATACGGATCTTGTTATTATAGGTATTGGTAAGGATTCAGCAGCTGCACTCGAGATTTGCAGTAAGTTCAGCGACCATGAGGTGTACCCTCACCTGCCCGTTTTGATGACGGGCGAGGCGGATCACAGGTCGGCGGCTTATGCTGCGGGAGCAAGCGGATTCCTCGTTTTTCCGGTAGAACCGGTTGAATTGCAGGTTCGAGTCCGATCGGAGATCGAGCGAAAACAGTTCAAAGATCAGTCGACCGGATTCCAGAAGCGGTTGGATGCATCGCTTCAGATGATGGTTCACGACCTCAAGAATGTGCTTACCGTGGTGGAAACGAATCTCGAACTGATGGAACTGAAACAGTTCAAGGACTGCGACCAATCCATCCATATGTCGCGACACAACTGCCGCGTCATGTTCTATTTGATTCAGGATGTCTCCGCGATTCACAAACTGCAAAACGGGAGTCTGAAACTGGATCTCAAGACAGTAGATGTGGGCCCATTGATCCAGAAATGCGCTGATAATTTCGTTGAATCGGTTTCTTACCGGAAGGGATCCGTAAAGGTAGATACAGGCCACACAGCTCCCTTGTTGGCAGACAAGGAGATGGTCTATCACGTGTTGTTCAATTTGATGTCCAACGCGTCGAGGAACACGAGGAGAGATGGGACGGTCACCATCAGGGGATTCACCCAGGACGGGATGGTGGGTGTGGAGGTAACGGACGAGGGTGATACCGTTCCGGATGCGCATCGGGGCCAGATGTTCGACCAGACACGCTTCTCGGATTCCGGGTTTCAGACTGGAAAGGGATTGGGACTTACATTTTGCCGGCTCGCAGTTCAGGCGCACGGAGGCACGATTCGATATGAGGCCGAAGGTAAAACAGGAAACCGGATCTCCGTGATGCTCCCTGTGGATTCCGGCAGTTGAAGGATCTGCTCAATTGGTTACCCTTGTTTGGGTAATGCCTGGGCGGAGCGTTCCGTCTTTCAGTGAGGAGTAGCAATGGTCAATGTGATCGCACATCGCGGGTTCTCGGGAACATTCCCCGAGAATACCGCCATAGCTTTCAAAGAAGCGCTCGCCCTGGGAGTGGATATGATCGAGCTGGATGTCCACCTCGCGGCTGACGGATCGCTGATTGTTATTCACGATGCCACTGTTGACCGAACCTCTGACGGGACCGGCAGGGTGGACGCGCTCACACTGGAAGAGATCAAGAAGATGGACGCAGGGAGCTGGTTCGATCCGAAATTCAAGGGTGAACGTTTCCTGGATCTGGGGGAAGCGCTGGATCTGATTGGAGACCAGGTAAGGCTGAATGTCCATATCAAAGCATATGACGAGACGCGGATGGCCGTTGTGACGCAGACGATCGACGAGATCGGGGCCAGAGGGCTGATAAAAACTTCCTTTATCGCCTCGGACGAGCAGTCGGTGATTCTGGTCAAACAGGTCTTGCCGGATCTCGCCGCTTGCAACCTCTCCACAAAGCCAACCGAAACGTATATTGGGCGCTCGCTTTCCTACGGGTGTGAAATACTTCAGCCGGGTCACGCCCAGGTAGACAGGGACCTGGTGACCGAGGCGCACAAACACGGTCTGGAAGTCAATCCGTTTTATGCAGATGAAGCAGATGAAATGAATCGCCTGATTGCCGCAGGAGTGGACGGCATTCTTACGAATTATCCGGACGTGCTTCAAACGGTACGAGGATTAAAAACCTGAAGGGCTGAAACGAATTTTCCGGGATTCCTACCCAGGGGTCTTGACCTATAGATTGGAGTGAACTATGGCAGCGTTCGATTTCGCCAACATTTCCAACGTGCAGTATATCGAGGAGGTGCACCGCAAATTCCAGAGTGATCCGGACTCAGTAGCGCCCGAATGGGGCGCGTTTTTTGCCGGGTTCGAATTGAGCGGCAATGGCGTCTCTGTAACCACACCTGGCGGGGAGACGGATCTGGACAAGGGGGTACGTGCCCTTGTGACCGCCTACAGGACGATTGGTCACTTGAAAGCCAACCTCGATCCGTTGGGTTACGGGAGGCCGCCGCAGCCGCTGCTGGATCTTTCAGAATACGGGTTCGCAGAGGCGGATCTGGATCAGGTGGTGGGCACGTCGGGTTTTCTGGGTGAGGCAGACGGGACATTGCGGGATCTGATCGAAAAACTGGAACATACGTACTGCCGATCGATCGGGGTGGAGTATATGGAGATCCCCTACAAGAGTCAGCGGGACTGGCTGCAGAGGCAGATGGAGCCCGTTCTAAACCGCCCGGAAATGCAGGAGCCGGAATGCCACGAAATCCTTCGACAATTGATGGCGGCCGAGGGATTCGAGCAGTATCTGCACACCAAATATATTGGATATAAACGGTTCTCGATCGAGGGTGGCGAGGCGCTGGTGCCCCTCCTGACCACGCTGGTGGAGACCGGCGCTCCACTGGGTGTAGGTGAAGTGGTACTGGGAATGGCGCACAGAGGTCGGCTCAACGTGCTTGCGCACCTGCTGCAAAAGCCCTACGAGGTGATATTCGGGGAGTTTGAAGGCACACCCCAGGAGGAGACGTCCGAAGGATCGGCAGACGTCAAATATCATATGGGCTTTTCCAACGATTACGTGAGCAGGGGCGGCCAGGAAATTCATCTTTCGCTCAGCCCGAATCCGAGCCACCTGGAGCTGGTCAATCCTGTAATCGAAGGGATCGTTTACGCGAAGCAGAAATACCTGAATGATGTGCAATGCAGCGAGGTGGTTCCGATTCTGATTCACGGGGACGCGTCCTTTACCGGGCAGGGGATCGTGTCTGAGACACTGTCGCTCTCCCAGCTCCCAGGGTATGATACCGGGGGCACGATTCACGTGATTGTGAACAATCAGATCGGGTTCACTGCGCTTCCGCACCAAACGCGATTTACGTCTTACCCGTCAGATGTGGCCAAAATCATCCAGGCGCCCATTTTTCACGTGAACGCGGACGATCCGGAGGCCGTGGTACACACGGCGAAAATGGCAATGGCTTACCGGCAGGCGGTGAAGTCGGACGTGATAATTGATATGTGGTGCTACCGCCGATACGGTCACAACGAATCTGACGACCCAGTATTCACGCAGCCGCTCAAGAGTGCAGAAATTGCCAAACATCCCACCGTGTATACCCTTTACAAGAAAAGTTTGCTGGACAGGAATCTGATCACGGAGCAGAAGGTGGATGAGATGGAGGCGGCGCTGCGGGCGCAGCTGGACAGTTCTCTGGAACGGGCAAAACAACACCAGATCACACCGCAAATGAAGGCATTTGGTGGTTTATGGTCCGGGCTGAATCGGGCAGGGACGGACTGGAGGGCAAAGACCTCGGTGCCGAAAAAGAAGCTCGAGGAGATTGCACTCAAAGCGACTACCGCGCCAGAGGGGTTCACCATTTACCGCAAGCTGCAGCGATTGATGAAGAGCCGTGTGGATATGACCGCAGGAAAGGTACCGATGGACTGGGGGTGCGCCGAAATGCTCGCCTTCGGGTCGCTGCTCCTGGAGGGCACGTCGATCAGACTCTCGGGCCAGGACGCTCAGCGGGGGACATTCAGCCACCGGCATTCGGTCTGGCACGATCACGAAAACGGGAAGCTGCATTTCCCTCTGGCTCATCTTGCGGAGGAGCAGGGGCAGTTCACGGTGATCAACTCGATGCTTTCCGAGCTGGCAGTTCTGGGATTCGAATACGGGATCAGTTCGGCCGATCCCCGGGGACTGACGCTCTGGGAGGCCCAGTTCGGTGATTTCTCCAATATGGCCCAGCCGATCATCGATCAGTTTATTTCGAGCGCGGAATCGAAGTGGCAGAGAATGAGCGGTCTGGTAATGCTTCTGCCGCACGGTTTCGAAGGTCAGGGTCCCGAGCATTCCAGTGCGCGGGTGGAGCGATATCTTTCCCTGTGTGCAGAGAACAATTTCCAGGTGGGCTGTTTAACGACACCTGCGCAATATTTCCACGTGCTTCGCAGACAGATGCTCCGGTCGTTCAGAAAGCCTCTGATCCTGATGATGCCCAAGAGTCTTCTTCGACACAAGGATTCGGCGTCTGATGTGACGGAGATGAGCAAGGGCGGATTCCACTGTGTTCTGGACGATGCGGATATCACCGCACCTGAAAGGGTCAAGCGGGTGGTGTTTTGCACCGGGAAAATCTTCTTTGATCTCAAGGCGGGCAGGGATCAGAAGGGACTGGATACGGTGGCCCTTGTTCGAGTGGAACAGTTGAATCCCTTTCCTTTCGATGAAACAACCGAGGTATTGGAGCGGTATAAAAATGCGGAGGGGTATTGCCGGGCTCAGGAAGAACCTCAAAATATGGGGGCCTGGGATTTCACTGAGCCGAAGATTCGGAAGCTCCTTCCGAAGGGTACGTCCGTAGGTTATATTGGACGCCGTGCTACGGCGAGTACCGCGACCGGTGTGCAAAAGGTGCACCACCGGGAGCAGGAGTTCGTTGTGGAGCAGGCTTTGACAATAGAATCAGGAGCGTAATATGGCCATAGATGTGGTAATTCCCGATCTGGGTGAGTCGGTAACGGAAGCCATTCTGGTAGAGTGGTTGAAAAAGGAGGGTGATTCGGTAGCTCTGGACGAGCCCTTGTGCGTGCTGGAGACGGACAAGGCGGATGTAGAACTTCCGGCGCCCGAAGCAGGTGTTTTAAAGCAGATCAAGTCGAGCGGAGATACGATCCAGGTGGGTGAGGCGATTGCAAGGATAGAGGAAGGTGGCGCGGCACCCGCAGCGAGTGCACCTGAAAAAGAGGAGACCGCTGCACCTGCCGCGACCGCTCCTGAAGAGAAGGCAGGCGGCAATGACCTGAGCCCGGCCGTTCGGCGATTGGTCACGGAGAACGACCTGGACCCGTCGGCGATTACGGGGACCGGCAAAAGTGGTCGGCTGACGAAATCGGATGTGTTGAATCATCTCGAGAAGCCAAAGGCGGATGCCCCTGCGAAACCGGCGTTCGCTTCAGGATACCCTGTGCCTGTTCCGGCGCCTGCCGTGGCCGAGGTGACTCCGGAACCGGCCGAGGGTGAGGCCGGGTTCGACGCGAAGGGTGTGAAGCGCGTTCCAATGACCCGGCTGCGAAAGAAAATCGCAGAGCGTTTGGTGTCGGCGCAACACTCGGCGGCAATGTTGACCACCTTCAACGAGGTGGATATGACCGGGGTGTTCGAGATCCGCACAAAGTACAAGGAACGATTCCAGGAGGTGCACGGCGTTTCCCTTGGACTGATGTCTTTCTTTGTTCGCGCGAGTGTGCTGGCGCTTCTGGAATTCGAAAACGTGAATGCGAGCCTGGAAGGGGAAGACATTCTGTATCATCGGGATGTTCATATGGGCATTGCGGTGAGCACCGAACGCGGTCTTGTGGTTCCCATTCTGAAAAATACACAGGCTCTGTCGTTCGACGGGATCGAAGGTGAGATCAAGCGTGTGGCCCTGGCGGCACGGGAAGGCAAGCTGGGGATCAACGAATTGAGCGGCGGTACATTTACGATTACCAATGGCGGGGTGTTCGGGTCGATGCTTTCCACGCCGATTCTGAATCCACCGCAGACAGGGATCCTGGGAATGCACGCGATCCAGAAGCGGCCCATAGCCGTGGGTGACGAGGTGCAGATTCGTCCAATGATGTATCTGGCGCTGACTTACGATCACCGGCTGGTAGACGGTAAGGAATCGGTTTCGTTCCTCGTGCGTTTGAAGCAGCTCCTGGAAGATCCGGCGAGGATGATGTTGGGGGTTTAAAGCGAGGTCCGAGGTACGGGGTCCGAAGTCCGGAGTGGAAATCGTTGCGTGATGGATTTTCTTGAGCGTTTTCGTTGGCTGTGTGGGCGAAGTGAATCGGTGAGATAGGCGTGAACCACCTGAATGAGGGGTACAAAGTGGCTGACCAAGTGTTTGATTTGATCGTTATTGGCGCGGGGCCGGGTGGGTATGTGGCGGCGATTCGTGCTGCTCAGCTGGGGATGAATGTGGCGTGCGTCGAGAAGGAATCGTTGGGCGGGACCTGTTTGAATATCGGGTGCATACCCAGCAAGGCGCTGTTGGAGTCTTCAGAGCTTTACCACCAGGCGCAGACCAGTTTCGACAAGCACGGGATTCAGGTGGGGAAGTTGGGGTTTGATCTTGCGGCAATGATGAAGCGCAAGGACGGGATTGTGACGAAGATGACGCGCGGTGTGAACGGGCTATTCCGCAAGAACAAGGTGACACAGTTCAAGGGGACGGCGAGCATCGTGAAGGCAGGTGAGGTGGAGGTGGAAGGGCGTGAAGGTAAGGAGACTGTTCGGGGCGAGCGAATCCTTATCGCGACCGGCAGCGCGCCCATCGAGCTGCCCACCTTGCCATTCGACGGCGATCGCATTGTGAGTTCCACGGAGGCCCTGGTGTTCAGCGAGGTGCCAAAGCGGCTGGTGGTGATCGGGGCAGGGGCAATCGGTCTGGAGCTCGGGTCGGTCTGGCGAAGACTCGGGGCAGAAGTGACGGTGATCGAGCTGCTGGATCATATTGTTCCGGGAATGGATCTGGAGATGGGCAAACTGCTTAAGAAATCGCTGGAGAAACAGGGGATTGTGTTCAAGCTGGAGACGAAGGCAGAATCTGTGGAGGTGAAGAAGGACGGTGTGCATTTGACGCTGGTCGCTGGATCTGAAACATCACAGGAGGTCGCAGATCGCGTGCTCGTGGCGGTAGGGCGCCGACCGAATACGGCGGGCCTTGGTGCAAAGGAGGCGGGCATCACGCTGGACGACAGAGGGCGGATTCCAGTGAATGAGCGGTTCGAGACGAACGTCGCGGGTGTGTTTGCGATCGGAGATGTGATTGCCGGGCCAATGCTTGCGCACAAGGCAGAGGAAGAAGGTGTCGCCGCGGTGGAGATCATGGCTGGGAAGGCGGGACACGTGAATTATGACGCGATTCCGGGAGTGGTTTATACACACCCAGAGTTGGCTTCGGTGGGTATAAATGAGGAGGCCGCGAAGGAGCAAGGTGTGCGCTACAAAGTGGGCAGCTTCCCGTTTGCGGCGAATGGCAGGGCGCACAGCCTCGAAGACACTGAAGGGTCGGTCAAGGTGATCGCCGAGGAGGGTTCAGACCGAATCCTGGGGGTTCACATTATTGGCGGCCGGGCTTCCGAAATGATCGCCGAGGCGGTTGTGGCAATGGAGTTCGCTGCGAGCGCCGAAGACCTCGCCCGAACGATTCACGCGCACCCGACGCTCCCGGAAGCTGTTAAAGAGGCTGCACTGGCAGTCGATGGAAGAGCGATTCACATTTGACCTGATTTTTAGCCTCTAATTGTCGAAAGCCCCACCAGCTTAATTTTGGCGGGGCTTTTTATATGTTTTGATTTTCCAGGCGACTGGACAATATAGCAATTGGAAATTGAATATTCGCGATGAAAAAGTATACATGTTTTAAAAACAGTATATAAAGTTAATATAATTTAGGTATTTTATAAATACGTAAAGATAATACTAAATGGCATTACTTGTGATCATAGTCGAATCTGACACACGTGCAACCGCTCCCGAAACCCGTATTGAAATCTCCAAAAATTTACAAACTTTGGGAACCTGTGGCTTTCCCGGGCATTTAAAAAAATTGGCAGTCTGAAAAAAATGGTTTTCGGGATCAAATCGGATTCAGAACACAATTTGTCTTGACAGATGTAAGCGAAATATTTATAAAATGTTCGCAGGTAAACGAAAGCTGGGATACGATCTTGCGACTTCAGGGTCCTTTCGGCAATGCCCCAGTATTGGACCTTTTCTTGAAGTCCACTTCTCGTTCCACAAAATCAAAAGGTGAGGAGACGCAGGTATGATTCGTGTGGAGAACCTTGTCAAGAATTATGGTGACGTGCAGGCCGTGTGCGGCATCAGCTTCCAGGTGAACGACGGGGAAATCCTGGGTTTTCTCGGTGAAAACGGCGCCGGGAAATCGACCACACTCAAGGTGATCACAGGATATCTTTCTCCGACCGAGGGCAATGTTCACGTGGATGATCTGAACATTCTGGACAATTCCCTCGAGATCAGGAGGCGAGTGGGCTATTTGCCCGAGCTGAATCCCCTGTATGGAGAGATGATGGTTTACGATCTCCTGGAGTTCACCGCACAGATCCGTGACATACAAGGTGCAGAGTTCCGAAGGTCGCTGGACCGGGTGGTGGACCTGTGCGGGCTACAACGCGTGATTCACAGAGAAATTCGCGCCTGCTCCAAGGGTTACAAACAAAGAATCGGTCTGGCCACGGCAATGCTGCACGATCCCGATATCTTGATACTCGATGAGCCAACTGTGGGTTTGGATCCGAACCAGATCGTCGAAATTCGCGAATTGATCAAGGGATTGGGGAAGGAGAAGACGCTGATCATCTCCAGTCACATCCTGCAGGAGATCGAGGCCACAGTGGATCGAATGATCATTATCCACGATGGTTCTATCGTTGCCAACGGCACCAGCGGCGAATTGATGGCCGGTCTGCGAGGGGTTACACAGTTGACACTCGAAGTAAAACTTGCGGGGGACGAGAGTGTTGCGGCAATGAACACCAGATTCCCGGATGTGACATTGACGAATGATTCCGTCACCGGCGAATCCCGCATTTTGACTCTCGAATACGACCGGACGATGGATCCCAGAGAGGATGTGTTCAATTACGCGAAGCAGAGCGGCTGGGTGATCCTGGAGATGACCCATTCCCGCGTACAGCTCGAGGAAGTATTCAGGAATCTGACATCAGAGGGAGTGGTTCATGCGTAACGTTCTGGCCATTTACAGCAAAGAGTTGAGGTCATATTTCAACAGCCCGATGGCCTACATTTTCCTGGTGTTGTTTGCCGTGCTGAACGGCTATTTCTTCACCAGTACCTTCTTCCTCATCGGGCAGTCGGATATGAGGGCTCTGTTCAGCGTAGTACCATTGATCTATTTGTTTTTCATTCCAGCCATCACTATGGGTTTGATCGCACGCGAGAAGAATTTGGGGACGATGGAGGTGTTGTCGACTATGCCGATCAAGGATCTGGAATTCTTGCTGGGCAAGTATTTTGCCTCCGTGAGTCTAATCCTGGTTGGCCTGTTGTTCACCGTTGTCCATTTTTTCACCCTGCTGAGTGTGGGTACGCACGTGGACGTCGGGGCGATGTTGACGGGTTATCTCGGCCTTGCATTGCTCGGAGCATTTTATGCGGCCATCGGGACATTTGCCAGCAGTATTTCAGAAAATCAGGTGGTTTCCCTGATCGTTGCCATTATGTTGGTGATGTTTTTCTTTTTGCTGGAAAAGCTGCTTGTGTTCATCCCTTCCGGTATATCGGGGATTGCGCAGTACCTGAGTGTCGATTTTCATCTTTCCAATATTTCCCGGGGTGTGGTCGATTCCCGGAATCTGGTTTATTTCGCCGGTATGATCTGGCTGTTTCTCACACTGACGTTGCGCGTCTTAGAAATGCGGAAATGGAGGTAGGGTGATGTTGAAGGTGCAAGATAACAAGTCATTCCTTCTCTATGTGATTCTCGCGGTGGCGATTGTCGGAGCGGTAAATTTCGTCTCGAGAGACCTGTTCTTCAGGCTGGATATTACGGACAACAAGATGTATTCGCTTTCCGAATCCAGCCAGAAGGTGGTTCAGAAAATTGAAGATCGTTTGACGATGAAGGTCTACTTTACGGACAATTTGCCGGGCCAATACGGCAACAATCGACGCTACCTCCAGGACATCCTGGAAGAATATGAAGCCTATGGAGATGGCAATGTCAGGTTCGAGTTCTATCAGCCCGAGGATGATGAAAAACTGGCTGAGGAGGCAAGAAAATACGGTATTCAGCCGGTTCAGCTCCAGGTGGTTGAAAACGACAAACTGGAAGTGAAGCGGGTTTATATGGGCATGGTTTTTCTCTATGGTGACAAACGAGAGACGATCCCGATCATCGAGAGCACGACCGGCCTCGAGTTTGATGTGACCACCCAGATCAAGAAACTGGTGGATGCCAACAGACCGTCGCTGGCATTTGTGGATCTGGGAGGAGAGACAGGGGAAATTCAGAATGTCTCTGCTGTGCTTGGCCAGTCCTACGAGGTTCGCAATGTGAAGCTGGACAAAGACCTCCCCAATGATATCGGTCTGCTGATGGTGTCGAATGTGCAGGATACCATTGCGACAGAAGCGTTGGACAGACTGAGGGCATTTGTGAAACGGGGTGGCAACCTGTTTATCGCCCAGAGCAGGATCAAGGCGGATCTGAGAGAGCAGCGCGGTACACCAATCAATTCCAATTTCTTCGATTTCCTAGACGAACTCGGGTTGAGTTTGAAGGAGAATCTGGTGCTGGATGAAGTAAACAGTCCGATTACCATTACGCAGCGGACCGGTTTCCTTAGGATGAATTCTCAGGTGCCGTATCCTCTCTTTCCGATCGTACAGCGGTTTGGCGATCACCTGACAGTTTCCGGCCTGGAGCAAGTGCGCACGTTGTTTGCAAGCGAGATCGATGTGAATCCCGCGGCGAGTCTGGATTCCTCCTCGGTCGTGCCGCTTCTGTTTACGTCCGATCGTTCCGGTGAGATGACGGGCTATTACCACCTGTCTCCAATCGATAATCCATTCTTCAAGAATACGAAGCAGCCGGGCAAGGTGATCGGTGCGATGAATTTTGTAAGGCTGGACAGTTCGTCGAGTGTGAGTCGGGTGGTTCTGGTGAGCGATTCGCAATTTTTCGAAGACACGGGTGGTGGGACCTTTGCAGAGAATTTCGTTTTTGTTGCCAATGTGGTCGACTTCCTGATGGGCGATAGCGATCTGGTGGCGCTTCGTTCACGTGAAATTACGACCCGTCCTCTGCAGGTTCTCGATGATGCTTCCAGGTCCTGGTGGAAGTGGTTCAATATCCTGCTGCCTCCAGTTCTGATCATAGCCTACGGGTTGATTCGTTGGCGGAGAGAGTTGGGGCGTGCCAGGGCATTGGAGGAACGATATGGCTAACCGTACCAAGCTGTGGATTCTTGTGGTGGTAGCAATCGTGGTAGGCGTGATTTATGTGCAGCAATCTAAGACATCGCGTGTGGCTACGACTCAGAAAATATGGAATGGGGCGAAGGATGATGTCCAGAAGGTGCTGGTCAGAAAAGATGGGGATTCCGTTGAGCTGGTGAAGTTGAGCGGCGCGTGGACGATCTCGGGACACGACTCGCTAACGATGCGCGAGAACAGGATGGACGATCTGTTCAACAAGGTGCTTGCCGTAAACAGCACTACCGTGATGACGGAGAAGGAATCCAGATGGAGCGCCTATTCCGTGACCGACTCTCTGGGCACGCGTCTGGCGGTTCAGGATGCGGGCGGGAATGACCTGGCCACGTTCGTGTTCGGCCAGTCCCGAACGGACTGGAGCAAGAACTACGTGAGAATCGGTTCCGATCCCACGGTGTATCTGACAGACGCCAACATTACGTATAATCTGAACACCAGGCCCGATTTCTGGGGCGAAGTGCCGAAGCCGCCAGAGGCCGACAGTACGGCCGCAGCGCCCGGTCAGGTGATCGAGGTCGATGCGGAAATGGGCGATAGCGCGCCAGCGTTCGAGATACACGCTCCCGCAGATACGACCTCTCCTGCCCTGAAAATGGATCTCCCTGCGGACACCACCAAGACAAACTGAGTTTCGCCGTAATGGATGAAAAGGGGGTGCACTTAAACGTGTGCCCCCTTTTTCCTATCCTCACAAACCCTTACCCCGGACTTGTTTCCGCCCTCCCACCTTCGCGCCTTTCGCCTTCTGTAGGAGTCGGCTCCTGCCGGCGACTTCCACTGTGCCAGGATATCTCCTTTTTCGCTCCCCAGGACTGAGCCTTCGATACACCCTCCTTTGCAAAAACCCGCTTCGTAGGCCACTCAGGCGCACGGCCGTGATTTTTCCGGGTTCAACACGGTCTCTCGTACTCTCCCGACCACTTCTACGCTGTACCTGTCCGACCTCAATCCTACAATTCTACCGCCTGGCTCCTCTTGTACGGTTTATTCTGTGGCTTCCGAGGTGTGGTGTTGGGCCGTTCATCTGTGCATTCTGTGATCCTGCCTTCGCCAAGGCTTCCACCTTCGCTAAAGCTTCGGCGGACAAGACGGCGGACAGGCCCGCCTTTGCGCCTCCCTGCGCTTCTGTTTCTCCTCTCCCTGAATTTCCATTCCGATGCCTGCCTCCCAATCCCCAATTTCCTTTGGCAAACCCGCCTGCGAATGTTATCTTGCTCGGCCTCGGAACTTATCTGCTAACCTTCACCTGATTTGGAGACGTGCACCGGTGTGTGCGCCCGCTATTCAAGGACCCGATCACCTATGAATTCCTATGATATTACCTTTAAATCCTGCAACTCTGAAGTCTATCCGAAGCCGGTGACCGCTTTTGTGGTTGAGCCTTCGAAGATGGACAAACATACTGGCCTGATGCATTTCGCCCACGGGTGGGCAGGGAACAGACTGCAGTACAAGGACATGCAGGAAGAGTTCGCTGACCGATACAATTTTGTCAGTGTCGCGACAGAATATCGAATGAGCGGTTTCGATTTCGATCCGGTTGCGGGCAGAGGCGCGACGCTCCCGTATGACGTGAGCAATATGCAGGTGATCGACTGTCTGAATGCGGTGCGCACCGTGCTCGGTCTCTATCCCGATCTGAATCGGCGTCGGATGATCGATTTCGGCGGCAGTCAGGGTGGTCACGTTGCAATGTTGATGAGTGTGTTTGCGCCCGATACCTTCGCCCTGGCGATTTCTGCGTGCGGGATTTCTCACGTGACGGAGTACTGGATGGACCGGGCCGGTCGAACATTTGACGCGAATGAACTGGCGATTCGCAACACGGTGAAGCTCGCGCCCAGGGTGAAGTGCCCTGTTGTTCTGATGCACGGGACCGCTGACGAGGCGGTTGAGGATACGCACTGCCGAATGCTGGAGCAGGCGCTGCTGGATGCCGGTCAACAGGTGGTCGCTGGCTATTACGAGGGCGGAAATCACGCGCTGGGTCCTGTGACGAATCGTCGCGACGCCACAATAGAATTGGCTGACGATCTGCTTCGCGATTCGGTGAATGAAAAGCAGAACGATTTCGAAGCGGGAAGCGAAATTCGGATCCCTTGCGAAACGAAGCAGTTCGTGATCGACTGGTCCAAACCGGTCAACGCTGAGGATCTGGTCAGATGGGAGACGCTGTGAGTCTGGAGCTCGAGGAGCTGGTGGTGGCGGACGTCTTGGAGATGGTCGGATGGCACGAGTTTATGGAATCACTCGAGCTCCTCGTTGTTTAGCCGCCGGAACACGCGCTGGATCGTTACTTCAATTTCGAAGCATGGGTCACCAAATCTCTAATGGAAGGTAGCTGACAAGATGAATTGGAGTGGACTCCCACAGTGCTATGAGTTCGATACGGGTGAGATCATCGGCGGCATTCAGCCCTATATGAATTACCACGGCGTGTGCGGATTGATGCACAGGGACTATAAAGTGGAGCCGGTCCGACATTACAAGGCGTTCCTGAATGCAGAATACTATCTGCGCCCCGGATCCGGTATGAAGATGTACCCGCGAATTATGTCGCAGGCAAAGGAAATCACGCACGAATTGGTGGACGATTCGGTAATTCTGCGTTTCCCTGCCGAGCCGGATTTTGGATTGGAAATGGATCTGGCATATCGTGCTTCGGGTGATGCGGTGGACTGCGATATGGTGATTCGTCCGTCGATTGAAATTCCGAGATTTGAGATTTTTTTCGCTTCCTATGTCGTGGAGGCCTTCGACGAGACCTGGGTGCCGCTGGTTGGGGCGGACGGGTCGGAATCGTGGGTCAAGCTGAACAATCGAGTGGAACTCAACCGCACATTCGGCGTGGCCAGGGATTCGGACGCGATCGAGATGAAGGGAGACGGCCGCTACGGGGATCTCAGCAAGAATCTGCATCGGGACATAGAGGATCGCTTTTACAGTAAACCTATTTTGGTCGCAAGAAATTCGACCAATGGGTTCTCGATCATTTTTCTGCTGGATCCCAAGGTGACGACTTATCTCACGGGACAATATCACGGCTGGGACACAGCCCACGACTGGTGCTTTGGTGATGATCTCGTGCCTGGAAAGCAGCTGATTGCGCGTACGAGAATGGTTTATCGATGTCTTCCCGACTCGACTACGCTCTGTGAGGAAGTGGATCGGCTCTGGGAGGGGTTTTTAGGTGGCGAATGATTCCGGTTTGATGTAAGGTATTCATGTGTGTCAATACAACAGATGACGACAGGCTGATTTCAATAATTCAGGAGGAGTACCGATGCTCGCAATCGATGGTGGCAACAAGGTTCGCAATGATCCGTTTCCGAAGCGAAACCTTTTTGGAGAGGAAGAGAAGCAGGCGGCGCTGGCTCTGTTCGATGAGAGTATCGCGTCCGGAAACGCCTTCGGCTATGGGGGACTTGAAGAGCAGGCGTATGAACGCGACTTCGGTGATTTCATGGGTGGGGGGTATGCGGATCTGGTAAATTCGGGGACGACATCCCTTTATGTTGCACTCGGCGCACTCGAGCTGGACGTACCGGGTGAGGTCGTGGTGCCGCCAATTACAGATCCGGGTGGCGTGATGCCAGTCGCCCTGTTGAATCTGGTTCCGATGGTCGCGGATGCGGCCCCAGGGACGTTCAACGCGGGTGCGGAGCAGATCGAGGCCGTGCTGACCGAGCATACTAAGGCGATTATTGTCGCACATATTGCGGGCGAACCGGCGGACATGGATCCCATTCTGGAGCTCGCGAAAGGGCGTAACCTGCCGGTGATCGAAGATTGCGCCCAGGCGCACGGTGCAAAATACAAAGGGCGAACGGTCGGCTCGATGGGTACGATCGGTACGTTCTCTACGATGAGCGGAAAGCATCACGCCACGGGTTCTCAGGGCGGTGTCGTGTTCGCAAAGGATGAGGATCTGTACTGGCGAATCAAGCGATGTTCTGATCGTGGAAAGCCCCTGAACCTGGATGTGAGCAGCAATGTACGCGCAGGTCTGAATTTGAATGGAAATGACCTGGCAGCCACGATTGGCAGGGTCCAGTTGCGAAAGCTGGACGGAATTGGCAACCGCAGGCGCAAGGCCGCAGAGGCGATTCGCGATGGGATCGGTCATCTCAAGGCCGTTTCGATGGGGCGTCAGGTTGAGAACACCGAATGCGTCTACTGGTTTATGCGCTTCCATTTGGATACGTCAAAGGTTACGGTCGACAAGGCGACGTTCGTAAAGGCCGTTGGCTCAGAAGGTATTCCTGCCACAGTGGCCTACAGGCATATTCCTTCTGAAGCCACCTGGTTCAAGGAACGTAATGTGTTCGGCAACAGTGACTATCCCTGGGGATTGCCGGATTACAAGGGCGACAGGAACGCAAAATTCCCTTGTCCGAATGCAGTCGAGGCTGCAGAGTCGCATTTCACGATGCCGATCCACGAGAACTACGGCGAACAGGAAGTCGCAGACATCATCGCAGGTCTGGAAAAGGTAGAAGCGGCATATCTGAAATAGCCACTCCAGACGATCGGACAAATCAGTAGGGGCGACCCGCCGGGTCGCCCCTACTGTTCGTACGTCAAGACGCAGCCTCTGTGGCCTTTCCTCATCACTTTCATGTGCACCTCACAATCAGGGAATACAAATGTCTGATTCGAAACGCAGTATCACTCAGGTGCTCGCTGCCAAAGAGATCTATGATTCTGCACACTTGAAGAATCTATGGATGAATTCTGGAGATCCCGGTATCAGTCTGATGCCCGGCCAGGTGATCGAGACGGATGGCCCCGGGGCGGGTCGCTCGGATGACGAGGGGCGTGAGCCATTTGTTGAGGTGTCTGGAGATCGGGTGCTCAGGAAGGTGCTCTTTCTGGATCGTGCACCTGAAACATCCGCCAGAATTGCCTTCATAGGTATGGAGCGAAAAGGGCATCCGGCTACCCTCAGGTTGAGCGTAAATGGGCACGAGATTCTGCGGGAGCCTTCTCAAATAGCTACTCCTCAGGCAAAACAGTATTGGGAGCTGGCGCCGGACGAGGGCGCCTGGAGCTGGAGCCGGTGGTACTATGTAGACCTGCCTGCAGATTGTTTGAAGGCGGGTGAAAACGAGATTCTGATCAATTCGGCTGATGGAAATATCGGCTGGAGTCTGATGGTCGCGGATTATCGGGACTTCGAAAAGGGAGCAGGTCCGGGTGTTGAATTACCTGCGGCGAGTCAGGTGAGTTCTGGCGATGACTGGAAACCCGAGAGAGGGGAGTATGTCGTTCGTCTGAGTCTGGACGACTACCGCAGACAAGGATCCCTGACTTCCGTTGTGCTGGACGCTTCGGGAGATGTTTCGCCCGTTAAGCGTGCAGCACAGGTTTCATCCGTGAAAGTGGATTGGGATGCGGAAGTTCCGGATGAGACCGGAATCGAATTCGCCTATCGAACAGGCAAGACGCCGGTGTTCGATGACGCGCACTGGGGCGAGTGGCACGCCTGCGACAAGGGTGAGCAGGTTTCGGAGATACAGGGCAGATACTTTCAGTTCAGTGCAAAATTTGAGACTCGCGTAGGCGCACGGTCGCCTGTTTTGACCTCCGTCAGTATTGATTCAGAGGTTCAGGATTCAGCACCCTTACCGTATCGCGTCGTTGGTTGTCGCAATGAGGAGATTCTCAGAACATCTGTTGCCTTCGAGCACGAAGATTACAAGTGTGAGATGCTCCAGGAGCTGAGAAGGCGATTTGAACTGGACGCTGTTGTGGCCGGGGCCCAGACCGAGTTCGAACGCATCGAACGACTTATGGAATGGGCGTATTTCGTTCCGCTTGGCAATTGCCGACATTATCCCTGGGATATTCTGGATTGGCTGATATTGGATCGCGACGACTCCGGTCAGATAAAGATGAATACGTATGAACAGCGCCGGCGAGACAAGATGTGCCTGTATCCCAATGTCGCCCTGGTGGCGGCCCTGTTGAGTTTCGGGATTCCCGCGCGCCATCTCAATTTCCACAGCGAGGGAATGACCGGTCACGAGATTGCAGAGGTGTGGTCGAATGATTACCGCAAGTGGATTCATTTGGATGCAACCCGGGATTTCTATTATTTCGATCCGGCCAATTGTATTCCGATGGATACGTTGGAAATTCACGATGTGTTGATGCAGCGAGTGGAGGGTATTGAGCGCTGGGATCGCCCGTACTTGTTCCGGCAAGATATCGAGGAGGTTACGAAAGATCTCCCGATCGGATTTCGGGAAGGTAATCACAAGATGTCGGTGGTGGAGGGCGGATTGTTTCTGTTCCGCTCATTCAGCCACTTCAGGATCATTCCACGCAACAATACCTTCAGCGAACCGGGTCCGTTGCCCGTGAGCCAGGGTACTGAGGTCTGGGCGTGGGATGGGTATCTGAATTGGGCCGACGAAAAGACGCCGCGTCTCCTTCATTTCAACGGCCATTCGAATCGTCGCGCAGATATGTATCCTACCCTGAACCAGACGCGGTTCCATCTTGAGCAGGGAACCGAAGAGGGGCAAGTGACGGTTACCCTCGAAACAGAAACGCCGTGTTTCACTGGTTTTCAGATTCGCTTCGATCTAGCAGAGTGGGTTCCTTCTGATGACACCTTTTCGTGGGCATTGACGGAAGGTCTCAACACACTCGAAGTGCGTTCTGTAAATTCCACCGGCGCCACGGGAATCATCAGCAGCATTACGCTCTCGGTTTGATGTGAAAACACAGTCTTCGTTGGTCGATTCTCCTTTTCCTTTGAATCTTTGTCAGAGATTTGTCTGATGCACCTTGTGACGCTCAAATCGCCAGGCGACAAATTCTTGCATTTGCGATCGCGCATTTCTGCGATGCTGAAGGTAGTTCTCCAGATTCTGATTGTATCCCTCGTTGTGGTTCAGACCTCCCAAGCGGCAACCCCTTACCAACCCACATATGCAGACCCCGTGACCGAATCCTGGCGCTGGCAATCCTTTGCCGAACTCGAGGGCGCGGGACTGCGTTGTGCGGCAAGCGATAGCCAGGGTGCGATGTGGTTCGGCACGGATGCTGGCGTCCGACGATACGACGGGCTTACCTGGGGTGATTTTACTGCGGATGACGGATTACCTCCGGGTCGTATCAATGCCCTCACTACATCCTCGAATGGGGAGATCTACGCAGCCTCTGATTTTGGGATCAGCCGCTATTCGGATTCCCGGTGGATTTCTGTAATTCAGGCGAAGGAAGATTTCGCGTGGTATGTGAATGGACTGGCAGCGGCTGGTGATGGATCCGTGTGGGCGGCAACGGAGTGGGGAGCACTGAGGCTCGATGAATCGCGAGCGACGCTGTATACGACAGAGGATCGGGCGAAGGTAGTTGAGATCGCAGGATACGGGATAGCCTCCGATATTGTTCCTGATGGAGTAGCGCCAACGAGAAAGTGGTCGGATGGTATCGGGGTAGGTGTGCTTCTGTCCAGTGGTCTGATCTGGTCAGTCTCCGAAGGGAGTCCGGCAGATGCTGCGGGGTTGCACGTGGGGGATCGGATAGTTGAAGTAGACGGTCAGTCTCTGACGAGCCCCAAACAGTTGTCGGGGGTCGCGGGCAACCAGATTCGGTTGCGTGTGATAAAGCGTGGGGAATCGAATACTTCGACTGTGGAATTGGCGCGTTCTGCAATTCCTGGAGTGAGAAAAGAATTCGGCATTTACGATGTTCATGTCTCCGGCGACACGGTCTGGCTTGGACTTTGGGACGGTGAGTTAGTCCGGCTCGATTCAAATGGGAGCTGGCACCTGTTCTCTGGTGTTGACGGGTTGACTCTCGGCAGCCGGCCTCGACTTGGCGGTGATGTGGATGGGCGAATCTGGTCGGTCACTACGGATGGAAATCGGATGAGCCGATTCCACGAGGGTTCCTGGACAGCCGTGAGTCTGGCAGAGTACGGTGGGACAAATAGAAACTGGTCCGTTCTTTCGAGCAGACATGGAACGCTCTGGGTGGGAGGTGCCCGAGGATCCCTTCATGCCTTCAATGGGGGTGTCTGGAAAAGTTACAGATCTCCGGATATTCCGCTTCCTGAGGTGAAGGTTTCGCAGATCTTGGAAAGTTTGGATGGGGCGCTCTGGTTGATCTGTCCGGGACAGGCCGCGGTTCGTTTCGATCCCGGGGCAAGCCAGTGGGAGACCCTTGCAGGGCTCAGTCTGGAAGCTGAAGCAGAAGGGGGCGTTCAGTGGTTTCTGGGCCAGGACGAAACCGCCGTTCGTTTTGACGGTACAACCTGGGTGCAGTTTGGCGAGAAAGAGGGTCTGATGGACGCACCCGTGAGACTGGTGATGACCCTGGCGAGCGGACTCTGGGCAGTGGGCAGCCACAAGGGCGAAACGGCCACTGCACGATTCGTCGACGATCGATGGATTCGAAAGACGCATCCGAAACTTTCCTGGAGTGTGGATTCTAGGGCGGTTTTTGAGGATCTGAAAGGAAATATCTGGCTGGGTGCTGCAGGTGGGCAGAACGAAGGTGACCACCTGGGAGGTGTGATACGGTTTGAGCCGGCGACTGAGCAGTGGCGCCACTACGCACCTCCCAGAGCACCACGGTCTGTATATGGCATTGGCCAAACGGGGGATGGGATAATCTGGCTGGGTGGTGGAGGTGGACTGTGGCGCCAGGATGCGCAAGGTTGGAATGTGGTTTCCGATCCTGAGGTTTTCGCGAATGCCCCGGTGGATGCGGTGTTCGGTTCACCAAGCGGCGAGCTTTGGGTAGGGAGCCGCGCGTATGGCCTGTTTTCGTATAATGGCGATATGTGGCGGAGACAGACCACTTCGGATGGCCGATCGTGGGGTAGGGTTCGAGATGTCAGCCATACTGTAGATGGCAGCGTTTGGGCGGTGACTTCGGAAGGGATTCACCGGTTCGACGGGATCGGTTGGGTGCGTGAGGCATTACCCACGGCGCTCGTACAGAATGCCTTTTACGCCCGGTTATTGCAACTCAGGGAGGGTACGATCTGGGTGAACAGTTATGCGCGAGACGGGATCACTGCTACCAGATATTTGCCTGATATCTCATCGCCCGAGACCACGGTCACGACGTCCGTGGATGAGGTCTCGCAGCAGGGCAATACCACGCTTACCTGGAAGGGGATCGACCGATGGAAAGGGTCGCAGTCCATCCTGCATTTCTCCTGGAGAATTGACGGAGGACCCTGGTCTGCCTTCTCATTGTCCAATACCGAGACCTTTACAGCACTCGGCAGTGGCGCGCATTCCTTCGAGGTTAAGGCCAGGGATTTCGATTTTAATGAGGATCTCACCCCGGCCGTCGTTCGGTTCAGTGTGCTTTTCCCGTGTGGCAAAGGACCTGGTTTATTGGAATGGTGGCGGCCTTTGTGTTGGTGATCGGGTATCTCGCTTCGAGAGTTGTGGCGAGCCACAGGCGGCTGCAGGAACGAAATGAAGAGCTCGCTGCGGCGAACAAGGAGGTTCTTGCCGGTACGGAGCGCAAATCGGCCTTCCTGGCGAGTATGTCTCACGAACTCAGGACACCAATGAATGCGATCGTGGGATTCACCGGCCTGGTGATTCGGCGATCCGGCGATGCTCTGCCCAAACTTCAGAGAGAGAATCTGGAGAAGGTTACGGAAAGCGCGCACTATTTGCTGAGTTTGATCAATGATATCCTGGATTTGTCCAAGGTGGAAGCGGGACGAATGGATGTTGATGCGGAGCTGTTCAAGGTAAAGGGGCTGATCGCGATGTGCTGCTCTACGATCAGCCCACTTCTCAAGCCGGGTGTTGAGTTGAAGTATGAGGTCCCGGATGATATTGGAGAAGCGAACACAGATCGCTCCAGAGTGCAGCAGATTTTGATTAATTTGCTGAGCAACGCGGCCAAGTTTACACGGGAAGGAGAGGTGGGTGTTCGTGTTGAGAGAGACAATGCCGATCACCTGGTGATTTCGGTGTGGGACACCGGGACCGGGATTCCCGAAGCGGATCGGGAGCGCATCTTTGAGGAGTTCCGCCAGGTGGAAGGGAGCGACAAGGAGAAGAACGGGAAAGGGTTGGGGCTCGCGAATACACGAAAATTGTCGGTTCTTCTGGGTGGGACTATCTCTGTGGAGAGCAAAATGGGTGAGGGTAGTACCTTCACCCTGAGGATTCCTGCCACCTATCGACCGCCAGAATCTGAAGCGGAATAGATTTACGTAAATCATTTGAGTCCCGTCACGGAGATATCTTTGTGACGGTATTTTTGTGTACGAACCGAAGGCAGTCGAGCTTGTGATACTGGATACGCGAGGAAGGAAGGAGGGATCTCAGAGGATAAGCAGGGAATCAATCTTTCCGTGTTCCGAGGCTTACGCCGTGAACGGAGGCGCGGTGTCCTGGAATTGGTGCTTTATTTGGTCATTCCACCGATCACGGACATGGTGATAATGATCAGCAGCCAGCCGATGATCTTCTGAAAGCGCGCATAGTGATTTCGAAAGCCCTGGTGGTCCTTTGGCTGCCAGACGGATTCCATTTTGAGATCCAGGAATCCCGGAAAGAATACGTCCACGCTGTACCACAGGGAACGAAAGAAGTTTCCCGCGTCATCTTTCGACCTGGGTTCGATGGTTTGATCACGAAAGACGACCGCGCCCATCAGGATGACGACGATGGCGAGTACGAGGATTCGCTGTGGCGCTCGGCCGTAAAGCACTGTGAGATCAAGGAGCTGATTCCAGAACCAGCTGAGGGAATAGCGAAGTTCGTGGGTTTCTCGACGCTTTCTGGTGACGAATACCTCGTTCGCCCGCTCCTGGTCCCGCTCATTGTTGAAGAAATCCTCGAGTTGCGAATAGGGCTGTGGACTGAAGGACGAGTGATTGATCCAGTACAACAGTTTGCGCCATTCGGTTACAGATTGGGAAGTATTGGCCTGGATGCGTCTGTAGGTCATCCCCTGTAGCCGGAGGTCCTCCTGATGGGTCGCCCAGGGCAGTCGCAACAGGACCAGAGAACCGAAAGCTGCGTTTTCGAGATTCGTGAGATGCGTGACGGTGTCCAGGACGGCCTGGCCTGAGACACTCAGAGAGTTTGCCCGCAGGGTGTCGATCTGCAGATTCGTGATGGATAGTGCCTTCCCGACCTTTGCGAGCGACACGTCGAGCGAGGAAAGGGTTGGGGAGGGAGACTTGCCGCTCAGGAGGAGCGAAGCGGCAGACCCTTCCGTGAATGTCAAAGCGCCACCGAAATTTGTTTCCTCCAAAGACATCACGCCGCCAATTTTCGTGCCCTTGAAATTTCCTCCTGCTGCGAAGTGCGTTCCGGAAAAGTCCAGGTTGCTGCCGGTCGTCGCATTGTGAAAATCCGCCGGTCCCGAGAAGATGGCGCCCTTGAAATAAGCCGCATCGCCCACCTTCATTCTGAAGAATCTTGCGTTTTGGTCGGAGGTGAATCGCGTGCTGTCGGCCTGAAGTTGACCTGTGATTTCAGCGGAACCGAAGTTCACCTGACCGTCGAATACCGCATTGTCCAGGCTGGCTAAGCCTCCCACAAGGAGGCTGTTGAAGATCGCGGCATCGCGGAAGCGGGTATTTCTGACCCCAAGGTTCCCACCAATATCAGTTCTGACAAAGCTCGCTGGCCCCCCGAACTCGCTGCGGTAGAAGCGTGCATCTCCTGACACATTCAGTCTGTCGAAAGTCGATGCGTCCTGGAAGGACACCCCGGTGGCTGTCAGAGATTCCTCTATGCGTGCGCTCTGGAAATCGACGTGTTTCTTGAAAGTCGCTCCCGTGAGATCCGCAGGCCCACCAATTTGGATGCCTCGAAACGAAACCGCACCGCTGAATTTTACGTCCTGAAAATTGATCTCCTCTTGAGTTTCCAGTCGGGTGAACAGGGCCCCTTTTTCAAATCTGGCTTTCCTGAATTGCGCGGAACCCTCAATCACGGTGTTGTCCAGCGATACCGCGCCTTTGAAGTGTGTGCCCAGAGCCGAGAAATTCCCGGTGGATCTGCAGTTCCCCAGGTTGACATTCCCTTCGAAAACCGCCTCGCTTAACTGTAAAGTCCCGCCAGTGGTCAGTCCCTGGAATGAGGCCGTTTTGGATGATTTGAAATGGGTTTTCCTGAAGGAGAGGATGCGGCCAACGGAGAGGGTTCGGAAGTCGACAGGTCCATCGAAGACGACGTTCGAGAAGAGCGCGTCACCCGCCGTCTGCATTCCATAGAAAATGGCGTTTTTTTCTCGTTCGGCAAAGCGACTGCCGGAAAATGTGACTCTGCGCTGAAAATTCGAGTAGGACAGATCTACGGCGTTTTGGAACACACAGTTGTTCAGCCAGGTCTCGTGGGTTATGACCGCGTTTCGCAGGTCGATCGGGCCCTCGATTATCGCGTTCTTGATCCTGATGCCGCGACGGTGTACCTCTGCATTTGTGAATCCGTCTGTCAGGAGTTTCTCCAGGAACTTGGCGCTCAGAATCCGATCCTTCTTTCCCTCGAAATCCGCAACGTTTCCCAGGGCGACCTGTTCGAGTACATACTGTTCAGCCGCCGACAAGGTGGGTTCCCAGGTGGCACTGTTTGCTGCCTGCAAGGGGTTCAGCCATACGCCAAACAAGAGCGTGAGGACAAAGAGGCGCGCACCGACAGTCCGAAGCATGGATTCTAATCCTTGGTGGCATTTCGGTGATAGGGCTAACTTGCTTATTTCAGGGGATATAAGAAGAAAGATCAGGAGATGATTGTCAACCGGAATCAATGTCAGGCAGAATTGAGGCTCAAGAAAGAGGCGCCGTACCCGAGGGTACGGCGCCTGAATTTTCAGCACACTACCGATGTTACTTCAACAGCAGCATCCTCTGGGTGTGGATTCCGCCCTGTCGAATGAGTTGGTAGAGATATACACCACTCGCCACGTGACGCCTGTGGTCATCCCTGCCGTCCCATTGCAACCTGAAGTAACCTGCAGGCAGATGGCCGTTCTCCAGGACACGGATCTGCTGCCCGAGGAGATTGTAGATCGCGAGTGAGATCTTTCCGGCCTCGGGAAGCTGAAAGGGGATTTCTGTGGTGGGATTGAATGGGTTCGGGTAGTTGAGTGACAGCGCATAGTCATTCGGTATCGCTTTGACTTCGTCCAGTCTGATGCCGGGTATCTGGTTGAGTCGGCCTGTGCCATCGGATATCAGCAGTTCAGTGATTTCCAGTCTGCCGGGTACTGTCAGGTCAATTACGCGGAATGTCAACGTGACGAGCGTGGCTTCACCTGACACGGATGATTGGAATACATCCGCGAAATACCGATCACCCTGGACTTCGGAAGTTTGAAGCGCAACCGACGCGTTGTCTGCCGATTCGGCGAATAGAGATGCCTCCCCGGCCGTTGCACTGACCAGGTCGAGTGTAGAACTGTCAAAGTTCAACGCCAGGCCGAATCCCTGAACCTGAACGGCCTCGCTCAGTCGAACCTGAACCTGCACAAGATCCAGCTGCTCACCTGAGGCTGGAACCAGCGAAGCCAGGGCGATATCATTAAGGCCTGGGGCGAAGAATACGGATTTGCTCAAGGCGATGTTTCCGCCCGGTGGGACAAATTCCGAGGGGTCCTTCCCATAGAACTGTGCGAACATGATGAAGTCACGGAAGGCCACCTGACCGTCCCCGTCGAAGTCAGGACTGGGCCGGACCGCGGTGGTGCCACCGGCGGATATGACAATGGATACGCCGGGTTCTGAAGAAATGTTCTCAAAAGTTGATGCATCTCCTATCTCAGCCTTGGTGAGGATTATTTCCGTTTCTCCGGTGAACCCACTGAGTGTCACAAAACTGATTTCCGCGATGTGTCCCTGATCGACCGATATGCCGGACAGGCCTGCCAATGTGAAGGAGATGGTGTTGCTTTCAATCGTCTCCCCTCCAAGCAGGGAAGCGATGCCTGAAATCGAGCCCGACACGGGTTCCACCTGATCCGGATCATACTGCAGGATGAATGAACCGCCGAGCGCTGGGCTGACAGACTGATTGTTGATTAGTTCAATCGTGAATTCCTGTCCAGCGCTTACGCCAGAAAGTGTGCGTTCGCCCTGGTCGCCAATGCTCGTGTCCAGGTCCAGGGTCCAGGTGCCGTCGCCCGAGGAGGGTACAAGTGTTTCCCCACCACCTGCATCTCCGGATGAGGCCTGCAGCGTAAAGGCTCCAGATCCTTCATTCTGAAACGATGCGATTTCGACAACATACCTGCCGGAAAAGAGGGCCGCCAGAAGTCTCGAACTCGAATCCTCTTCCCGATCATCATTCTCACTGATGAGATTGCTTTCCTGCGCATCATCGATGGTTGATCCATGGTAGAGTCGCACAACGGTGTCAAAATCTCCGGAGATCAGGTTGAGTGTTATTATGGCGTCATTCTCCAGAGCGAGCAGGAAATGCTGCACTTCACTCGTTACCAGGGACGACTCGATCAGGCCACCATCTATTTCAACCTGGGGCAAGGAACTGCTGGAAAAGGCAAAAAGCGAGTATTGTCCGGTACCGCGCCCTTCGTAGGATCCAACTTCGACCAGATACTGGCCGGACACCAGATCAAGACCAAGGAGGGAATTGGTTGATCCGTCTCCGCTGTCATCGTTGAAGTCAACCAGGTTATCATCGATGGCCTGATCGGGTGATCCGCCAGCGAACAGTCTCAGTACGGTATCGAATGTGTCAGAATTCAGGTCCAACGTCACTAGTGCATCTGAATCCAGACTCAAAAGGAAATACTGCCCCTCGCTTGAAGTGCAAAACTTCCGGAACCGCTGTCCTGATACGAGCCTACCTCCAGCAAATATGAACCTGCAGGCAGTTCGAGGTTCAAATGGGAATTGCTATCTTCCCCACGATCATCATTTTCGCCCACAAGGTTTTCGTCGGTCGGCGCAAGGCCGCTGAATATTCGGATGATTGTGTCGAACTCTCCCGTGAGGTCGATCTCGACCTCGGTGTCGGTGGTGAGCTCCAGCGTATACCACCTTCTCGATTCAGCATCGAGTGAACCCTCAGTAGGGGCTCCATTGAAATCCACAGCAGACAGGGCTGCCACCTCACCACTCGCCTGCAGGCTGTAATTGCCGGACTCGCCTTCACTGTATGACGAAACCTCGATCAAATACGCGCCTGCAGGGAGGTCGATCTGCAGACGAGAGCTTGTGTCCTCCTCACGGTCATCGTTTTCCCCTTCCAGATTCTCAATGATGGCGTCCCTGAAGGATCTTCCTCGATACACCCTCAGTATCGTATCGAATTCTTGGGATATCAGATCCAGGGTCAGACTCGCGTCCCCCGGCAAGTCCAGCGTGTAGTATTTCAGTTCAGGGTATATGAACTGACCCACCAGAGGATCATCGCCGGGCACAATTTCGGATACGACCTGCGCAGCGCCGGATGAGCTTCGCACGACAATGGTGGCACCGGGAGTGAAGTATCGATCGTTGTTTATATCGAGGTCCCGGGCAACCCCCGCCTCATATAGACCAATTTCTGTTTCCCCGAAAAATCCGGGGAGGGTGCGAAAAGTGGCGTACCCCAAAGTCCCGGAATCCAGTGTAACTGGATCCGGGCCATGGGTAAACAATTCGAGGACTTCTCCTGCGGAAAATACGTCCTCACCACCGAGGCCAGAGAAAGAATCAGGGACCAGTTCGATCTTGTCCGGATCATAGCGGAGAGTAAGAATTGCAGCCAGAACGGGATCTTCGGATGCTCCGTACACGAATTCGATTGTAAATTCCGTACCCTCGGATGCACCATTTACGTCTCTTCTGCCCTGATCTCCTGGGCTGGTATCCAGGTCAAGCGCAAGGGACCCATCTCCTGCCCGCGCCAGGAGACCACCCTCTTCCTGGGGCGTGAATGCGAACACACCGATGTTCAGTTCTGTTGGTGCGGCGATCCCGCTAACTCGCCTGATACGGTGATTTCCCGTGTCGGCAATAAGCAGATTGCCTTCGCTGTCGATGGCCACCCCCGAGGGATTGAATATGCTAGCGTTCGAGGCGCGCCCGCCATCTCCAAAGTAGCCTGTAAAACCGTCTCCTGCGACAGTGGTTATAATTCTGCCTTCATTGATCATCCTGATGACACTGTTGCCTTCGTCCGTGAAGTAGATGTTCCCGGCTCCGTCGACGGCCAGATCAGTCGGCCCAGCCAAATCTGCGAAAAGGGCAAAATCACCGTCACCTGAATAGTCGTAATTTCCAGTCCCGGCAAGCTTTTCAAGGATACCATCCGAACTAACGCCGAAGATCATATTGTTGCCTATGTCGGCGATGTAGAGGTTACCAAAATTGTCCACCGCAATACCGCGAGGATAGGTGAGTGGTATATCGACTGCAAGACCAATTTCCTCGGAGAAACCTGCTTCGCCATTGCCGGCGATGGTGGTGATCAATCCTGTAAACGCGTCAACAATCCGGATACGATGATTGTTTTCATCAGCAATGTAGAGGTTCCCGATAGGATCCAGAGTTACGTCGGTGGGAAAGGAGAGGCTGGTCCTGTGGGCGGATACATCATCGCCTGTAAATCCGGGTACCCCATCGCCGGCCACCGTGGTGATTGTCCCTCTTTCACCATCCACCTTTCGAATACGGTTGTTGAAGGTATCTGCGATGAAGAGGTTTCCTTCCTGGTCCGCTACAACGGCGAATGGGTGGTTCAATGCGGCCTCTGTTGCGGGACCACCATCACCAGAATAGCCAGCCTCACCGGTTCCGGCCACCGTAGTAATCGTCTTGTCGGTTGGATCGACCTTTCGGATACGGTTGTTGAATGTGTCTACGATGAACATTGAGCCATCATAACCCCTAAATACCCCTCTGGCAAAGTTTAGACCGGCCTCCAAAGCTGGACCATTGTCCCCGCTGAAAGTGCCAGTTTCCAGCTCAGTGCCATCCTCAAGCGTAGTCTCGGTGGCACCGGTGCCGGCCACCGTGGTAATGGAATGGGACAGGTATTCAGATCCTCCGGATGTGCCAATTCCGGTAAGCGACGGGTCAAATGGGTGAGGCCCGCCATAGGCCCCCATCGTGTTTCGGCTGCCATCGGTGTTCGCGAATTCGAAACCGGAAGCGCCCATTGAGATCGCTGGGGAGCCCGACAGGAGACGATAGTCGAAATTTGGCAGGAAGTCGGATTCGCTGAAACCAAAGTCTTCTAACCCTAAGTCGTCGAACTGTTTCGTAACATCCTGTTTTCCTATAGGTTGCGGAAGTTTATTTCTTCGCAAGGCTTGCTTCCTGTTTCCTTTCGTAATGGTTTTCTCGATGACCTGATGTACCGATCGGGGTCTCAGGCGCCGGTGCTCCGGACGAGAACGATCCCGTCTGGCCGTCACCTTTCCCGTTCCTTGCCTGTTTCGTTTGAAGGAAGGTGTTAAAGGTCTGTCACTGGAGAAGACAGGCGACTGGAGATCGCTTCCGAGTGTAGCTCTACTCCGGATGCCCGGTGAGTCGGGCGTTTTGGTCTTGGCGATCTTCGCCGCCGGTTTGAAAGCACTGAGGTCCAGGCCAAATGGGCGTGCATAGAACGGATCTTCCGAAAGATCACCGTCTCCAGGGTCTACGCCATCATAGTCGTTCAACTCATTGTTCCAGACAAGGTTTTGTGCGAGATTGTGACGAGTGGATTCGAATCCGGTCACAGAGATCCCGAAGTAGCCGTTGCTCGTGATGATATTGTTACGGATATCTGTCTTGTTTTCTTCGTTGGAGGATTCAGGGATCTCAATTCCTGAACCCAGATTCTGGTCAATGGTGTTGTTGTAGATGTTCCCTGTCAGGGCATAGATCCCTGTCTGATAGTTGCTCACTATGACATTATTGCGGATGATGCTCGCAGGGGAAGGATCGCCAATAGAGCTGTCGAAACCTCCGGGCGGCTGCAGTTTGGACAGCCCCTGGATGATCCCTATACCATTGTCTGCAAGAATGTTTCCACTTACTAACGATGGGGAGGCGAGGTCGATACCCACATCGTTGTTCGTGAAGATGCAGTTCTTGATTGTCACGATCTCAGGGGTCGTAGCTTTTATTCCGGCGCTTCCCCATTTCACCGTGATTCCCTGGATGTTGACCTCGCCTGAGAGAACTGAAATTCCGTCGGTCCCTAAACCATTCTCATCTGTCGGCGGAAGGATGAACGTATTTTCCGCACCTGATCCAAGTAGAGTCAGAGACTGGTAAATGGTCACTTGTTCGTCGTATTCGCCGGGAGCGATCTGTACGATCTGGCCGAAGAAGGCTGCGTCAACCGCTTCCTGAATCGTCGAAAATTGGTCCGGAACGTGAAGCACCTCCTCGCCAGTCACCAGATCACTGGTCTCACCTTCTGACAGAGCAAGCGTAAATGCGCCAGACCCCTGGTCCTCATACGATCCTGCTTCTATGAGGTAAGAACCCTGTGGAAGATCGATCTCCAGGCTGGAGTTATTGTCCTCCTGACGGTCATCGTTTTCACCAAGCAAGTTTAGAGGGGAGGCGTCCAGCGCCGCCGTGCCACCGTAAAGCCGCAGATATGTGTCAAACTCACCCGTAAGGAGTACGTTTATCTTCAGTGCGTTCTGAAGTTTAACCAGGTAGAGTCGCCTCTCCGATGCTTCAAGGGATCCGATCACTTCTTCACCCGGTGCAACAGTTTCCAGTTGAACGGTGTCGGACGCCCGGCCTGTCGCCGACAAGCTAAAGCCGCCCGACCCGGAGTCGCTATAGGACGCGATTTCGATCACGTATGAGCCTGGAGGAAGGTCTGCAACCAGGCGGGAATCATTTGAGGCCACAAAGTTGTCGTCCTGGACATCGGCGCTCGTTGATCCCTGGTATAACCGGATCAGTGTATCGAAGTCTCCGGTGAGGCCGATGGTTACGTCCGACGGTTCATCGAGGCTCAGCAACAGGTGTTTTCGTTCGCCAAGTTCCAGGGTCCCAGATTGTTTTTCGCCAACCGAAATTGATGGTATGGCATCTGGTATCGTGGCTCCTCCCGAGTAATAGACAATGCGAAGCTGCCCTGGGCACCATCTTGATATGAAGCGGCTTCTACCAGGTAGGTTCCCGGAGAAAGGTCACGCTCGATGTAGGATCCGGAGGAGCTGTTTCCAGCTTCCCTGTCGTCGTTTTGGACCTCAAGATTCTCGTTCACGGCATCCAGAGGGCTGGCGCCCCTGTACAGGCGCAGCATGGTATTGAAATTACCTGTGAGATCAATCATGATCCGGGTCTCTTCGATGATATTCAGGGTGTAATACTTCCTCGGCTCCTCTACAGATAGGTCTGCAGCTGAAGGCGTCGATCCTACAGCAATAGGCGATGCACTGACCACACCCTCCGAAACCACAATGATTCGTGTGGATTCGGATTCACCATCGGAGTTTCTCACGGTAAGGCGGGCAGTGTAGTCTCCCGTGGTCTCATAGATATGCACGGGGTGTTGCTCCTCGCTGCTATTCCCGTCCCCAAAATCCCATGCCCAACTTGAAGGCTGGTTGGAAGATACATCTGTAAATTGAATTCTCAGGGGAGCGCCACCGGAAGACCTGTCTGTCACAAAGCTTGCGAGTGGGGGCGTTTTTGTGGTCGACACGGCGATCGGGCGTGAAATTTCAGTTGTGCCGTCGTCATTGGTGACCGTCAATCTGACATTCCATACGCCTTCACCCTCGAAGGTGTATTGAGGATTCTGTTCCTCACTGCTGCCTCCATCCCCGAAGGACCAATCCCATTTGCGTGGATTGTTACCGGACAAGTCTGTAAACTGGACGATCAGCGGGGCATCGCCGGAGGATACACTCGTGGAGAAATTCGCAACGGGAGGGGCTGGAATCCGAGCAACTGTAACTGTTCGAGATGTCTCCGAGGTGCCGTCCAGATTGGTGACCTTTAGTTTGACGGGGTACGTGCCCGCTGTCTGAAAGGTGTGAGTCGGACTCTGGTCAGTACTCGAGTTACCATCTCCGAAATCCCATTCCCAGGGAGACGCCTGATTGGGCCGCTGGGCAATGTGGGTGGACTGGTCTGTAAATCGGACCTCAAGTGGGGCATTTCCTGTAATTATGTTGAGATTGAAGCGAGCCTGCGGTGGACTCGGCACGCGTTTGACCTCGATAAAGTCGACCTTCCTCTCCGTATCGGGCGCGTTGCCTACATTCCGCACGGTCAGTGATACGGTGTAGGTTCCAACTCTCCTGTATGTATAGGTCGGATTCTGATCCTGGCTTCTTCCGCCATCACCAAAGTTCCAGAGCCACGAATTGGGCGTGTTGGTCGATCTGTCGGTGAAACTGACGGTCAGAGATCCAGTACCCTCACGAACATCCGCCTCGAATTCTGCATCTGGACTGGGTGGGGGCGGAGCATCCTTGGTCTGGAATGAGAATGAAACGTTTGCAGCCACTGCGCCAGCCTTGTCCTTTGCGCCGGTGACTGTCACTTCATATCGCGTACTTGACTTGAGTTCGTTGCCGCTTTGGGGGCTGATCGTAACGGTTCGGGTGTCTGTCCAGCGGCTTGTCCACCGAGAAACTTCCGCGCCTGCGAGAATACTTACAGAAGGAGCGCTCCGGGTCAACGTGTCTTCGTTGAACGTTACGGAGAGGCTTCTGGTTGTAGCGGGATCCACATCCGTCGCATCTATTCCGGGCGAATAGCTCAACGCTTGAGGGGGCGTATTTGGGGGTTTAACTTGCTGAAGTTTTTTGCCCACCTTGGTCCCCTTCAACCTATTGATCGTTCCGAATTGCTTGGCATGCGCTTCTGTAACGGAACCACAGATGGAGATGATCAATAGATAGGTGAACCACTTATGAAATATGGAGCGCATGTTTTTCCTCAACGATGATATTGATCATAAAATTCCGAGGCCAACTTTCTGGCCCCGGAATTTCAATGGTTCCCGCAATCGGGGTAGCAAAAACGAATCAGGTATGCTGGAATGGTTACCTGTCAAAAACCAGTCGTAGGATACTAGAAGTCTATTCTCCCAGGTAAACCACTGCAGAAACCGTTACTCTGTGGTGCTTTATATCATCATTGATCCGGACTCCCGCAATACTGTCCGTAACTTTCTTGAGCTGAAGTTCATAGGCCACGTTGATGGCCGCTTTCTGCATAGCCACACCCGCTCCAAAGGTGAGGTTCGGTGATCTTGGTACATCACCTGAGTACCTGCCATTGGAGAGCTGACGAATAGGGGACTGTGTGGAAAGGAACCCGGCTCTCAAAGGGATCCCGCCGAAATCGGTCTTTTTTACATATTCGAAGCCCATCCTCACATCTACTGTGCGGCCAAGTGTCAAGCCAGCGGCGGGATGGCCTCTTCCTGGAGTCAGCTCAAACCACCGGGCATACTCGACATCGGCGGCAATGGTAAGCGCATCGTTTGGTCTGTGTGATATGCCTGCTCCAAATGTCAGCGGAAGTCCCGTGGCTTCCTCACCTCCAAGCCTGGGGCGGGCGATAAATCCTAGACGTGTCTTGTCCAGATCCAGCATCACACCGAGGTTGAGTGTTCTGTTCTTTCCCCAGCTTGTGGTTTCTTCAGGAAGCGAACTGCCGCCTATGACACCCGTGCTTTTGCTGCGCTGGATGTTCAGTGCAGCGCCAAGCCAAAACGTGTTGGTGAGCTGAATGGCGAATGAAGGTGAGACCGCGTAGTTTCCGCCCTTGATTTCCACTTCCGTATTGCCTGCGCCGCCGGTGTTGAAATCGAAGGGTTTACGTCCCAGATAGGAGAAATCTGCCTGCTGCTGATAGGCGATTGCAAAGACGGCCGCTCTTTCACCCACGAGGGTCGGGTATGCGACGCTTGCAAAATCCACATATCCGTAACTCTTGCTGGAACTGCCCGCTGCAGGCGAGGAACTGTTCTTGTAGGATGAGCCAAGCACGACGATTGAGAATTCTGGCCGCTCGAGCTGAATAAGGCCTGCAGGGTTCCAGGAGATGGCCGTCGCATCGTCGGATACTGCCAGGAAGGCTTTTCCCATGCCTCTGGAGCGGGCTCCCGTGCCAATGGCTGCGATTTCTGGGTTCTGGGCATTTACGATGCCCGGCGCCGCGAAGAGTGTGATGCAAACAAGAAGGGCGGCAAAAGATTTTAACGTTCGATTCATGATGTAATCTCCTGTAAAGCAAATCTCGATTGAGGCTTTTGCGTTGTGAATGAGGGAGGTGAAAATACACTGAAAAATGGTTCGTATGGTTTTGCTCCACGGATCAATTTTTGAAATTAGGAATTCCCGGTAATCCTCCTTTTTTACGAATGCATTTGGATCAGAACCTGTTTGGCTCCAACACGCTATTTGGTTATGATCTTGTCTCCAACCTGGATTTTTGCGACCTGCCCACCGGAAAGTTCGGAAAATTCGTCGTCGGCCGCCATTAACACGGATTCACCAATGGACACGTTTTTCACACCAAGAATCTTCCCGGTTCGAGGGTGAACGATCTTTTTTCCTTCTCTGTATATGCTGACCTTCATCATCTTTCTCAGACCGTGAAGGGCACCCTTGTCTATCAGGATGTTGTCACCTTCCACCATGATTACTTCTCCGGAAACGACAGGCAAGAACTGTTTGAACCGGCGAGCGAGGCGATCCACCAGGCGTGAGACTTGTTCATCATTCTTGTCCTCGTCGAAGGCATCTTTGCTAAGGATGATTTCACCCGTTTCGACGTCGATCAACTGAATGTCGATGGTGATGGATTTTTCTTTCTCCGTAACCATCCCCACGAATATCGCCTCAGCGCCAGACATCTGCCCCAATTTTGCGGCGGTGCCCTTGTCCACCAGGCCCGTCTGACTCAATTTCTTTTCATCGATCAGGTTCTGAAGGGCTCCACCCTCCCTTACGACAATTTTGAAGCGACCCAGGGCATCCAGTGAACGCATAAACGCCCGATTCAGCCCCGCGGTGAGTTTGCTGGGAAGCTCTTTGGGGGCTACAAATGGGGGGACAGCAACCCTCAGGCGGGATGCCATTTTGTTGATCTCTTGTTCCTCTCGTTGAATCACAATGGTTCTGGTGGCGGTGTTGCCTCGCGAGTCAATCGCCTCTATGACGAATGTGTTTTCGCCGATTGCAAGGTCGGTCGGGTAGTTGAAGAAGACGTTCTGGGCCTTCTGGATCTTGAGTTTTTTTCCGTTGATGCTGATCTCTTTGACTTTTGACGCATCCATCACACTTCCGTCGATGGGCATGGATGCATAGTAAACGATCTGTTTTTCGGTCAGGTCGTTGAGTCTGATTTGTGGGGGAGAAATGTCCTCGGCAGACCCGGTGCTGGGTTTGGGTCCCGAGACCTGAGACGGACCCGATACAGGTGAAGGTGGCGCCACGACCACCGGTTGGGTGACCTGAATGAAGCTGGTTTTGGTGATCACCTTTTCGCCTCCCGGGCCTGCAAGCTTGACCGATACAGTAAATTTCCCGGTCTTCTCGAAGGTGTGGATGGGATTGGCCTCAGTACTCTTGCTGCCATCGCCGAATTCCCAGGCGTAGGATTCAACAGGGCCGCCGCTCGGATCCGGAATGAAGGAGAATCCTGCGGAGAAAGGCACTGTTCCGGATGTGCGATTGGCGGCTATCGAGCCTGCTGGTGGCTGATGCTCAACTTCTATGAAATCAGCTTTTGTCAGAGCTGTCTTGCCTCCAGGACCAATCAGAGTGAGTGACACAGTGTAATAGCCCGGCCTGGAGTAGGTATGCGAGGGGTTTTGTTCTGTGCTTGTTGCCCCATCGCCAAAGTTCCAGGAATGGGAGTCTATCGGTCCGCTGTCATCGCTAATTGTGAATTGAAAGGCTGTGGTCAGCGGGCCATAGCCTGCAGATGGGTCGGCTGCGATTGCTCCCCCTGGCGCGGGAGGTGGCGCTGCGGTCACTTTGAGATCGCGACGTGTGGCGCCTCCGGGCCCTGAGACCGTAAGAGATACTGTATAGGTGCCGGGATGGATGAAGGTATATGTAGGAGACGCATCCGTGGCGGTGTTTCCATCGCCAAAGTCCCAGAGATACACCACATCGCCCAGATTTGGGCCCTCCGGTCCAACCTTGCTGCCAAAGTTGATGGTCAATGGCACAGATCCCTTTAACACATCTCCCGAGATTGCCACAGTGGGCAAGTTCGCCAACGCCCTGATGTGCTGGGTTTTCTCACCGGAACGGTTCAGTTCATCCGTGATTTTGAGGGATACTTTGAAATCGCCAAACTGGCTGTATGTATGTTTGGGATTTGGTTCCGAACTTGAATTTCCGTCTCCGAAATCCCACCGATAGGTCAGCGTACCCTCCCCCCTGGATTCATCCAGAAAGGTGACAGAGAGGGGAGCGAGCCCCTCGGCTGGTTTCGCCTGAAACCCGGCGACAAGTTCACCGGGCTGTGAGGCACTGATCAGGTTCTCTTCTGTGATCTGGGTGCTTCCGCCCGGACCGTCCAGTGTTAGGGTCACTGAGAAGGCGCCGGCGGTGTTGTAGGTGTGTGAGGGATTCTGCGCTTTGCTTGTCGTGCCATCTCCAAGGTCCCAGGAGTAGCTCGTAATAGGGCCACTATCGGTGTCCGGTTTAAAACCGAAGTCGACAACCAGGGGAGTGAATCCGGAACCGGGATTTGCAGCTAACATCCCCGAGGGTTTGCGCTCATTGATCTGTACAAGGTGGGTGATCTTGTTTTGGCCGCCAGGACCTGTCAAAGTAAGATGGACCGTGTAGGCGCCGGCCTTTGAGTAGGTGTTTCGGGGACTTTCCTCCGTGCTGCTGTTGCCATCTCCGAAGTCCCAGGACAGGCTTTCGATGGGTCCGCTGGTTTCGAAAGCCGTGAATGAGAAACCGGTGGTCAGTGGAAGTGTACCTTTGTCCGGACTGGCCGAGAGGGTGCCGTCGGGCAAGCCTGGTGCGAGGGCCTGGATCTGCAGGGCTGCGCTGCTTTCTCCGCCTGGGCCCGTCACTTTTAGACCTACGGTGTATGTTCCGTCCAATTCAAAGGTATGTACGGGGTTCGCAATGTCGGCAGTGGTTCCATCGCCGAAATCCCACAGATATGAGATCCGTCCCAGGTTCGGTCCCGATGGTCCTACATCGCTAGTGAATGCCACCGTAAGAGGAACGGTCCCTTTAGGTGCATCTGCCAAGCCTGTAACAACGGGTTGGAGCGCCTCCGCTTTAATGACCCGTTCTTTGACGATCACGCGGTCGATGGCATCCGTCACGGTCAGTCTGGAGATGTACTCGCCAAACCGGTCATAGGTGTGATTGGGATTCACCTCAGAGCTGGTGGCTCCGTCACCAAAGTCCCAGGTATAGGAGAGTTCACCTGATCCGCTGGCTTCCGCGGTGAAATTTACTGTCAAGGGCGCGTGACCTTCAGCCGGCTTCGCATCGATCGATGCGATCAGTTCAGGTGGCGTTATTTCGACCGGGGGAGGTTCGGGCGAAGGGCCGGGGATCGGTGAGGGTCCGTCCCCAGCAGAAGGCGGAGTGGTTGGCGAAGGTGCTCCCTGCGTGACATAGATTCTCCCCACAGATTCATTCCCCACCACATCGTAGGCCGCAAAGGAGATCTCATTCTCGCCTTCCTGCAGCGAAATCCGCGTGGAAAAAGAACCATCGGGGCCAACGGTGATCTCCTGTTCGCCAAATTTCAGGCTCTTGATGTCACTGTCATCGGTTACAACGCCGGCGACTTCAACCTCCGCATCGGAGACAGGTTCAAGACCCGAAGGACGATCCACTGAGACTGCGGGACCCTCTCTATCCAGCGTAATTTTCAGGTCTCCGGATCCCACATTTCCCCTCAGGTCGCGCGCCTCAACGCGAATGGTGTTCTCTCCAGGCGCCAATACGACCCGATGCTCGATAGTGACGGTCTGGTCCCCAACCATATCGATGGTCTTGCCATTCACCTTCACCGCATCAACAAAATTGTCGTCTACAATTTGCATTCGCAGGTTGACGATCCGCAGGTTTGTGACCTCGTTCTGACCTTTAAGGTCGAAAGTGATCGCAGGCGCCGACTGGTCCTCGCCCGTGGTGGCCAGCGCTTTCCGGGTGCGCTCCAGATAGTAGTGTGCCTTGTCTGTTTCAACCTGGGTCAAGGAAAGTTCCAGTTCGCGTTTGGCTTCTTCAAATCGACCCAGCTTGAAGTAACACACGCCCAGTTCCCGGTGGGGATGATAGTTCATGTAACGCATGCCGTATGTGCGGGCGCCTCGTTGGTCGGTATCCCGTTTCTTGAGCGCTCCCTCGAAGTCCTCTGCCGCTTCATCCCAAAAATCGCAATCTGCAAAAGATTCAGCCCGCGCGTACCAGTGCCAGAATTTACCCCTGAAGGCGCCCTTGATCTTTCCACAGTCCCCATAGTTCACACCCTTCTTTTTCGCGCCTTCCGCGGGTGCGAACAAGACGAAAATCAGGATTATGATGGGTGACCATTTTTTCATTACAATCTCCAGTATCGACGAGGCAAATAGTTGGCCAATGGCCAAATTCGGATTCAAATTATTGATAATAAACAGTTTGAGCCATGGTTCATTGTGGCTGAGGGTCTGTAATTGCGTAGATTCTCAAAACGGAAGCGCCTAAACACCCAGAAAAACCGGGTGTCAGATCACAGTCCATTCAGTTGGCAGTTTTAGAAAGAATTGCCGTCTTCCCGACTTTTTGACCGTAAGACTGCGCAAACAGCACAAAGTCTGCAAAGTCCACACTGTCGTTCACATTAAGATCGAACTTTGCATCGTATTTGTTATCCTCGGGTTCGGAGCCGAAGGCCTGTGCGAACTGGACAAAGTCTTCGAAGCCCACAGAGCCGTTTCCATTGAAGTCGGGATTCGGTTCGGAGGTGAGCGCCACGGTGATGGTGCCGGCGTCCTCGATTGTTTGCTTCTTGTTGACGCTGAACAGGGTAATTTTCTTCAGACTGATGGTTGGGGAGGCCTGGTGCAGGCCCGCTTTGGCAGAGCCTGTTTTGATGAAGCTGATCAGGCCGAACAGGCCGCCGCCGCTGATCGCATTCGAGGAACTTCCGTCAAGCGCCTTTCCTTCGATCTTGATCTGGTTCTCCTCAACAGTCACCGTTTCGCCCTGCCGCTCGATCACGGGGCTCTTGCTGGCCGAAACCGCCTGGTCCTGATCACCCGTAGCCAGAAGGGCGATGTCTTCGCCATCGGTGGGCATGTCGAAGTCGGAGAACTGGAGTTGTGTGCTGTCATATTCCAGAATGGCTTCGAAACGGGTCAGGTCTTCAACTTGATCTGCGTAGAGGGCAATGGTGACGACTTCGTTTGTACCGAAACTGGCCTCGAGGGTCTCTTGATTTCCAGGATCGGGGTTCCCGTCGAACATTACTACGCCGGGCGCGTCCTCTGTGAACTCCACATCCTCCACGACAAGGTCGTATGTCTCGACTTTTTCCTGGGATGCGATCGTGACCTGATCGGGAATATTATCGTCGTCATTGTCGAACCCGATACTGATCGGCGCGTCCTCTCCTTCCAGTTCAACAAAGAACTTGTAGTCATCCGGCGGCAGTCCTTCCAGTTCATACTTTCCGCATTCGGTGATCGGTGCCTCTGCGACGATGCGGTTGCTGGCATCTACTGCAATCACCCGACCTTCCACATTGTCCGTGGTGTCCACCAGAGAAGAACCGTCTGGCTGGACAACAGGTTTGGCCAGACTGACGATGCCGGAAATGGATCCGACGTTTTTTACATCCGCTGTTCCGGTCGAGAATACCGCATCGACAGGGGATACCAGTTCGTTCCCCGATCTGCCCACCGCGCTGAATACGGTGAGTCTGTAGACCCGGTCCGTCTCAAGCTCGATTTCATCAAAGCTGAGGGTTTTGCCGTCGGAACTCAGGTCCCAATTGTCTTGCCAGTTCGCGGTAAGCGGTTTGGGCAGGAGGGTGATATCTGCGGCGACATAGTTGCGGCCTATGGTGAGGATCTCTTCGGAGAATCGCACGGAGATATCCGTGGTCAGCTCGGTGTCCACATCACCGTCTCTTGGATTGGTGCGGTTGATCTCCACCGCAGTGACCGGCACTTCCGTTGCCTGCCAGCCCACGCGAATGAGCGGTTTGGAATCGTCCTCCGTATAGAGCGTGATCTCGCCCTGGCGACTACGGTAGGCCTGGGGCGTGTAACTCAGGGTGATGACGGTGGTTTTGTCGGGTTGAATGCTAACCGGAACCTGCGAGGTGACCCTTACCTGATTGTTGTCTGCTCTGACGGAAAAGACCTGCCCGGGCGCCACGCCTTCGTTTTTGATTACGAGGTCGAACGCTTCCCGTATACCGAACCCGACCTGCCCGAAATCTACCGGTGCGGTTACCACGGTGAAATCTGGTCCCGGCAACCCCTGCACATCGGCAAGTACGGTGAATGGGAAGTTGGGATTGTTCGGGTCATTGCTGGCAATGGTCATGGTGGCTTCGACCGTGCCCCTTCTTGTAGGGGTGACGATCAATTGCACGCGTTTGTTGGATCCAGGGTCCAGGTCGAAGCTGGCGTCGGATCGGGTTTGGAGACTGTAATCCGCATTGTTGCTGGAGATGTTGAAGATGCTGAGTCTGCCGCCCCCATCGTTGATGATGGTGATCGGCAGGGTGATCGTTTCGTTGATCTGGATTGACCCGAAGTCCAGGGGTTGAGGCTGTACGGTGAGTCTGGGTTCCGTATCCACGACGATACCCGATCCTGAAAGGATGACCTCGATGTCGTCCTGGCCGTTGATCGAGATCCGGAGGCGGGCTACGAAGTCTCCCTGTTCATCCGGTGTGAATCGCACCGGTATCTTCGTGGTGTCACCTGCAGAGACATCGAATGGAAAGGCCAGGGGGGCAGTGAGCGTTTTGAAGTTTGCGCCAATCACTTCGGCGTCACCGGACAACTTTCCAGATGTGGGATTGATCAGACGAACCGTGTCTGTTCGTGTCGAATCCACCGGAACTTCTCCATAGAGCAGTACGCGCGATTCGACTGCCGCTAGATCGCTCTCTTCGAGCCCTGTGCCGGACATCGGCAGGATTTTCTGTTCCACGAGCTGCTGGCCGTCTACGGTTGCTGTTGCGATTACGGTCAGCACGGCCGATTTCGTTCCGGCGGATGATGGCGCAAAGGTGACGATGACCTGGAGGCTGTCGGTTTCGCCTACAGAGAGCCCGCCAGGTAGCTGCAATACGCTGAATTGAGCCTGATCCGAGGAGGCGACATTCAGTATGCTCCAGCGAATGTTTCCGTCGGTTTTCAGAACGACCTGGCCCTGACTGCTGGTGGTCGTGGTGGCGAATCGGAGCGTGTCAGATGGCACGAGTACCAGATTTCCGCCTCTTCCGCGACCGCTCAGAGGGATGTCGAGGCGCTCCGACCTTTCTGCATTGTTTACCACTGTAAGGGTCCCGGTTTTGTCTCCGGAAGTGGTCGGAGCGAATCGCACCGTTACATTCGCGGTTGCACCGGCCCCAATGGTCAGGCTGGTTTCGGAGATGACCTGGAAGAAGGTGGAGTCCACTTCGATGTCGGTGACGGTGAGGTCAGATCCGCCGGTGTTGGATATCACGAGCGTTGTGTCTCTGGTCTGGTCGATCTGAATATCGCCGAAGGATATTGAAGACGGCGACACAGATATCCCGGTTCCACCAGCGGCGCCCGAACCACTCATTTGGATTTCCAGGTCGGGTTCTTCCGGATCATCGGAAGAGATGACCAGTGTATCAAGCAGGGCGCCCGATGCATCAGGTGTGAATGTGACCGTGATTTCTCCGAAGAGGGACGCGCCTATCGAAAAGGGCAGGACTGCGTCGATGGTGAATGCGCTTGCGGTGTTGGTGAAACTGGAAATCGAAAGGGAGGCGTTGCCCACATTTGAGATCCTGAGACTGCGGACCTCGCTTTCGCCAACGGTTACCGTGCCGAATGTCAAAGATGGTGGAGATGGTTCAATGTCTGGTGCGAGCCCGATGCCGCTGAGTGCAACGGTAATAGGACTTTTTTCATTGGGGGCGTTGTGTTCGATGGACAGGATCGCAGACCTGGAACCCGACCCGATGGGCTTGAAGGTGACTGTGATTTCCTGACTCTTTTCGAGTGAAATATCGAATGTCAACATTGAAACAGAGTAGGCAGGATCGCTGCTGGTTATGGACAGGATGGACAGGTCGGCGATGCCCAGCGAGGATGCCGCAGGAACGATGTTTCTTAGCCCGATTATGTCTGAGAGCGATATACTGAAAATTTTCAGTCCAGGGTTCTCAAGAGTGAGTCCGAGCGCCAGTTCGGATCCGACATTCACGCTACCAAAATCCAGCGTGGTATCGGAAAGGGCGATGTTGGATACCACCTGAACTTCGACTCCTGTGCCGGTAAGGGAGATCTCCAGGGGATCGCCAGGCGCGTTGTGCTCTATGGTTAGGGTCGATGTTTTTGCGCCATCGGATGTGGGTTTGAACGTGACGGTCACATCCTGCGTTCCCCCAGGTCGTACGGTGAATGATACGGGTGTGACGGAGAACGCAGTGGCATTTTCACCAGAAAGAACCACGTCGGTCACACTCAGAGTGGCTTCACTGGGATTCGTGATCCTGAAGGTCTGTGCAGAGGAAGAGTCTGCGAGGAGTTCGCCGAAATCGAGCGCCGTAACGGATACCTGGATATCTGCTATTTCTACAGTAAAACTTGCGGTGAGTTTGTCTGGACCACCGAGGGCGCCCATGTCATTCCGTGTACCGTCAGCATCGAGGAAGATGGATGCGGGATCACCAGCGTCAATGACAGGGGAGCCTGGCTTAAGCAAATAGTCGAATTCCTCTGATTCCGCCTGGGCGAGTTTCGCGGCAACGGACTTCAGCGGTGTCGTATATAGTGGGTCTTTGTTAAGGGAGTTGGGTCCGGCAGCCATGATCCGGTAGTCTCCCGAGCCGTTGTTCCAGACATCATTGTAGTCATTGGTGTGCTGAAGCCCATCAAATTCGAAGCCCGAGATACCGTAAAGGGTATTGCTGGTGATCAGGTTGTTCCTGATGTCAATACGATGTTTGGCAGGGTCTGCGGGTGCCGTGATGGAAATGCCGTGACTGCCATTGGAGTCTATTGTGTTGTTGATTAGGGTGCCGCCAGCCCTGAACAGAAAGATCCCGAAGGCGCCGGGATTATTAACGATTAAATTATTTGCGATCACAGGATGTGGCGTCACGGGTGATGCAGAATTCACACCGATGAAGATCCCCATGATGGTGTTCCCTGTAATGATGTTGTTGGCGATGATGGGTCGTGCATTTGTGGCAATGGCGCGTTCGCTTCCGGTTATGATGTTGTTCTTGATGGTTGGCGAAGTCTTCCAGGCGTAGACTGCGAAACCGCCGCCATTTCTGACCGTAAATCCACTGAAAGTAACGTTATTCGCGGTCGTTACTGCGATGGTTCCACCACCATCGATGATCGTGGTGGCTGGATCCTCGCCCAGAAGATCCACGCCATTCTTCAGCGTGATATTTTCTTCGTAGAGTCCTGCAGAAACAAAGATGGTCTGCCCGGATATAGCTTTGCTTATCGCTTCACGGATTGTCGCAAAGTCCTGTGGAACGCGGATGTCCGGGTCCGATGGGGGGGAAGAGGTCACGGTTACTGAAACATCATCAGGGAGGATTCCCAGACTGATACCGGAACTGAGTACGATCGACATGGAAGACAGGGTGATTTTATCGGCGCCCGCCGAGTCGAAATCCGAAAGCACCTCGAAGGTGACAGTGGCGATGTGCCCATCCCCTTCGGCCGCGGAAACGGTTGAGCTCCCAGACAAATTGAGGGCTCCGAAAGACACCGCAATTTCGGATATTTCGAAACCTCGGGTGAGCAGCCCCGGCTCACCCTTGACAGGCGACAACAGGGACGAGTCGTACCGGATTTCAAAATCGAATGCCTTCATATCGATCAGGTCCTGGCCGAATACCTGGACTTTGAAGGTCTGCCTACTTTTCGCCCCGGCAAGCTCCAACTGACCTTGGTCACCATAGGCACCATCCAGATCCAGCGAGAAGATGGCCTCCTGGGCCGGGACACTCGCTGAGATGAGGAAGATGCCAAAAACTGTGAGGGTCATTGTGGTGGCCAGTTTCTTCAGCATATGTATCATATCCGATCCCTGATTTACGTGATGGGTTTATCCAATGTTGACTTTCTGAAAGGAAATGCATTGGCCCGTTTCACTGAGTGAATATGTCCGATTCACTGAGTGATTTTGAGCTCCGCTTCAGGAGCTCATAGTGTATCGAAGTGCCGCGAATATCTACAGCCAATTCGAATTCATGCGATTGCCTGTCCTGAACCAGAGTACTCGACTCCACACGAACCCACGGAGTTGGCCTCGAGAAACTCTGTGAATAATCCCCCGATTCACTGAGTGATTTTGAGCTCAGTTTCTGGAGCTCAAGATTTTATCGAAGTGCCGTGAAAATCTATAGCCAATTCGAATTCAGGTTAACACCTATCTTGAACCTGAGTTCTCGCCTGCCCGCCGTAGCTGCACCGCAGCGTAGGAGGGGACGCACGGAGTTTTGCTTCTAGAAACTTAGCGAAAAGGCCCGATTCACTGAGTGATTTTGAGCTCCGCTTCTGGAGCTCGAAATTGTATCGAAGTGCCGTGAATATCTATAACCAAATCGAATTCAGGTTATCACCTACCTTGAACCTGAGTTCTCGCCTGCCCGCCGTAGCTGCACCGCAGCGTAGGAGGGAACGCACGGAGTTTTGCTTCTAGAAACTTAGCGAAAAGGCCCGATTCACTGAGTGATTTCGAGCTCAGTTTCTGGAGCTTATAGTGTATCGAAGTGCTGCGAATATCTATAGCCAATTCGAATTAATGGGGTTGCCTGTCCTGATCCTGAATTCTCGACTCCGCTCGAACCCACGGAGTTCCGTTTGTAGAAACCTAGCGAATATCCCCGATTCACTGAGTGTTTTTAGCCCGTTTCTGGAGCTCAAATCCGTAGTTGTGGCGCCCTTAGCTGCAGCGGAGTAGGGAAGCGCTACGAGCAACTGGTTTCCTACTTCCCATAAGCCCTGGCAAAGATCACGAAATCGCTGAACCCAATTTCACCATTCGAATCAAGATCTATCTTCGCATCATACAGGGGATTTCCAGGTTTCGAACTGAACGCCCTTGCAAGTTGAACAAAATCCTCAAATCCTACTTTGCCATTGCCACTGAAATCGGGATTGGGCGCTCCGGGATTCGGGGGGACGCCAGTGGAGACACCCTCGGTGACCACAATCGTGCCTGCGTTTTCGATAGTCTTCCTCTTGTCCACACCGAACAGGGTGATACGCTTCAACTTGATTTCCGGTGCAGCTACCTGTTTGCCGGCAGCCTTTGCAAGTTTGGTGCTGCCCGTCTTGATGAAGCTGATCAATCCGAACAGGCAGCCGCCGCTGACCGCATTTTGCTGACTACCGTTCAGCGATTTCCCCTGGATCCTGATCTGGTTCGGTTGGACGGTAACGTCATCACCCTGGCGATCTACTACAGGCGCCTTGCTGGCAGAGATCGCCTGATCCAGATCTCCCGTTGAAAGAAAGGCGACTTCATCGCCACCCGTAGGCATCTGGAAATCCGCAAACTGGAGCTGTGTGTTGTCATACTCGATGACCGCGTCCACACGGGTCAGGTTTTCAACATCCTGAGCATAAAGGGCAACTGTGACGACATCGTTCTCATCGGCTGCGACCTCACTTGACGGTTGATATCCGGCCGTGGGATCTCCATCGAACATGATCGCGCCTGGGGCGTCGTCGGTGAGTTCGATATCTTCTACGACCATGTCGAATGTTTCAAAGGCCTCCTGCGGACGAATGGTGACTTGATCAGGTATGTTATCGTGATTTCTGTCGATGCCAATATTGATCGGCCTATCCTCGCCCTCGATCTCCACATAGATCTTGTAGTCATCTGGAGGCAAGCCGTCCAGCTCGTATGCGCCGCATTCTGTAATGGTAGTCTCCGCCACAATCTGATCATTCTGATCGACGGCGATGACGCGGCCAATCACCTCCTGAGTCGTGTCGATAATTGCTGTTCCATCGAGTTGGACAAAGGGCTTGGCAAGGCTAACAACACCTGAGATGGAACCCACGTCTTCCACATTGGTGGACCCGGTGGAGAATACCAGATCAACTGGCTGAATCAGCTCATTGCCGGACCTGGCGATTTCGCTGATCACGGTCATGCGGTAAACGCGGTCATCCTCGAGCTGAACTCCCTCGAATTTCAGAGTGCGGCCGTCTGGTGTAATGTCCCATTTCTTCTGCCAGTTTCGTGTGATGGGTCTTGGCTGTATCACCACATCGGCTGCAACGAAGTTTCTTCCGTAGGTAAGAATTGCTTCCGAAAACCTGACTGAAATAAAGGGATCTGGCCCTACGTCACCATCCCTGTCTCTTGGTGAGGTCGTTAGTACTTCGACCGCTGTCACAGGGACTTCGCTTGCCTGCCACCCTACCTTGAATCGCGGATTACCCTCGTCTTCACTAAAGAGAGTAATCTCTCCGTCCCTGGATCGGTAAGGGAGAGGTGAATACACCAACACGATGGCAATGGTGTTATCAGGTTGTACAGTTACGGGTATCTGCGATATAACTTTCACCTGGTTGTTGTCAGGGCGAATGCCGAATATCTGCCCTGGCGCAACACCCTCGTTCTTGATGACCAGGTTGATCTCCTGGCGTTCCCCAAATCCCACTTGTCCAAAATCGACAGGTTCGGTGATTACCCTAAAGGTTGGCCCTGGCGCACCCTCCACATCCACCTGAACCGTGACCGGGAAGTTCGGGTTTTGAGCGTCATTGCTCTGGATGGTAAGTGTGCCGGTGATCTTGCCTCTTCGGGTGGGTGATACGACGATTTGTATTCTCTTGTTCTCCCCGGGGCCGAGGTCGAAGCTGGATTCTGCCCGGTTTTGGAGACTGAAAGCGGATTCCCCGCTGACGATGTTAAAGACCGTTAGCGTCCCGGAGCCCTGATTCAGTACTGTCAGGGCTCTGGTGTCGGTTTCTCCGGTCCGGAGCACTCCAAAGTCCAGCGGCTGGGGTTGTACATTGATTGTCGCAGAAGCGCTGGTGGATGCTCTCCCTGCGCCGTTTAATGGAATCGCAGGCTGGTTCTGGTTGTTGAGCGTAATTCCGAGTGTAGCTACGTAATCCGTCACCCGGTCAGGCGTGAATCTGACGGTCACTTCCGCGCTGTCTCCTGCAGCAATTTGGAGCGGCAGGGCCAGAGGTGATGTAAGGAGTCGGAAGCCCGAACCAGAAATGTTCGCCGATCCGCTGATTGTGGAAGAGGATCCATTCCGAACGATGACAGTTCTGGAGACTATCGAATCGACGGCCACGCTGCCATAGAATATGAATAGGGGAGTGACACTGATGCCGGTAACGGGTTGGCCGTTACCATTGTCACCGCCGCCAGTTGTACCGGACGCCCTGGCAGTTACTTCGACGGTTACGGTGTCCACATTGCTGGCCACCTCGATCTCTGCGCCAAGGAATCCTTCGATCTCAGGGTCTATTCTTACCCGTATGGATCTCTCCTGTCCTGGATCGATATCAAAACTTTCGGGAAAGACTGAGAAGAAAGCCTGGGCATTCTGCGAGACCACACCAACCGATCCGGTCAGTTGATCATTGCCCGTGTTACTGATATTAAAGACGGAATCCACCGAACTCCCAACAGCAACACCACCCAGGTTGATGATTAAAGGGGACACCACCATTCTTGCCGATTTTAGTACCGAGATCTGAATCGGGACCACCCGTTCGCCCTGGTTGGGATCGTTGCTGGTGATCGTCAGTGAAGTCTCCAGATCCTGGGTTGGGACAGAATTGATTGTCAACGTAACGGTCTGGGAGCCCCCCGGTTGAATGGTGAATAGCGGTGCTGGCGAAAAGGTGATCAGCGAAGGATCTGCCGCGGTAACTGAGGTCACCTCCAGCGCTTGCCTTCCCACGCTTGCAATGGTAAACGTGAAGGTGGTGGACTCTCCCGGGAGAACCGACGCAATTCGAATAGGGTCAGGCGATATCCCAACTTGATGGGGTAGGGGGGGTGACGCCGGTTCCCGTGAGCGTTACGAAGCGTGAGACGTTGTCCGGGTCGTTGCTGGAAATTGTGAGCGTCCCGGTGTGCGATCCCTCATCAGTGGGTGCATAGGTGACGGTAACCGTCTGGCTGCCTCCTTGCGGGATGATAGCCGTTGTCGCAGAGACAGCGAATTGAGCGCTGCTGGAGGTGATGTTGCTGACCGAAAGATCAGCATCGCCTGTGTTCTGGAGGGTGAGCGTAAGTGGTGTGCTCTGGCCAAGGACCGTTTCTCCAAAATCGAGGAGAGTTGCAGTCAGATTGATTACAGGTGCCGGTCCCTTCGATTCCTCACCGGTTCCAGTCATGGTTACGGTCAGTGTTCCGGAATCCGAGTCATTGCTCGAAATGGTCAGGATGCCTGTTCTGCCTCCAAGCGCGTCCGGCGTGAAAGTAACCGTGATGTTCTGACTGGATTTTGCTGCGATGGTCAATGCTGTTTCGGTGACTGTAAAGTTGGTGTTGTCCGAGGCGATGTTCGTTACGGATAGTTCCGCATCCCCTTTGTTCTCGATTACGAATGAAACGGAGGAGGACGCCCCGACTGTGATTTGGCCAAATGAGATCAGGTTCGAGAAGAGCTGGATATTTGGTGCTGGTGATGAAGAACCAGAACCCGGCAGGATCGTGAATGCTGCGGATTCTGCAGTGCCCCAGATACCTTCGGTATTTTGAGCGCGGACATAGACCGAGTGGCTTCCGGAAGACAATCCCGTGGTGGATATTGCCCTGGTAACGTCAACGGAATCGGCTTCAGGAATGGCGATTTCGGTTCCGGATCCATATCCGGGATCTTCGCCGACGAAATACTCAAGTTTTGACAATGGAGAGGTGGTTAGGGTTGTCTGTACCACGGGTTCTAACACATGGAAAGCCCGGGTCTCAGTCGTTCCCCAGGTCCCTTCAGCATTTCTTGCCCTAATGTAAACCCGATGTTTTCCAGGACTCAGCCCGGTCGTAGAAAACGAAAACTGTACTGAGGCAGAGGTGTCCGATGGAATGGAAAGCGGCGTGCCCAACCCGTGTCCCGGGTCTGTATCGATGAAATACTCGGCATCTGCGACAGGAGATGGGATTGCAGGTAGGGTATGTGTCGTTTTCTGGAGAACGTAGAATCCCCTCGAATCGGCTGTACCCCAGGTTCCATCCTGAGTCTGGGGTCGAACGAACACGCGATGCTTTCCGTTCTGAAGGCCGGTAGTCGAAAAAGTAAAGGGGTTCGTGCTTGATGAATCAGAAGATAATGTGACGGGTGTACCTGACCCGTGTCCCGGGTCTGTATCTACAAAGTATTCGGCGGCCGTTGGTGCGGTCTCCTGACCCAGTGCGGCAGACTGGAATATCATTATAGCTGCAAGGGCGCAGAAGTAGATATGGGTTCTGGGATTCATTAGATAATCCGGTATATATAGGTTTGTGAATCTTTTGGCAATCAAGATCAGGATTTTGACATCTCCCGGTCTGGTTTGGCTGGGGTCTGAATCAGTTCCCTTTTGCCTTAACAGTTACTGTGATGTCGCCACCTTCCAGTACGACACCGGATGTGTTGATTTCAGAAATAAAAGGAAAGTTGGTGATGCTTAAGATCGATTGATCCGGAAAGGGAAAGTCTCCGCCGTAAACACCGATATCCGATCCGTCGATGCCATAGTTCTTGCCTGGGGACGTATCCTTGAGTCTGAAATCAAACTCAGCGGGAATTTGAGTTCGGCCAGGGTGTTTGCCGGCAAGGGTCGCTGGAAAATCTTCAAATCTGGGATTCTGGCCGATAAGGTTATTTGCCCCCGAATTACGTTCACCATCCGGAGGAAGATCGCTGTTCTCGGTCAGATAGGTTAGGTTGTTTGTGAAAATATCGCCACTGCTGAAGCTTGTGAATTTTGATGTTGGCTGCCAACCATAAAAAATGTTGTTGATGAACAAAACATCGACCAATTTATTAAATTTGCCCGAGGAGTTCGGCTCGGCAATGAATACGTTATTTTTAACGAGGAGATTTCCTGTGCTGGTGATAGTTAAGCCTTCGGATGCCTCCTTGCGCCAAATGTTGTTGGTGAAAATCAGGTTTGAACCATGAATGTTCCCGCCGACACCACCCTCGTACCAAAAGATGTTATTCTTGATAATCCAGTTGTCAGCATCCATCAGCTCAAAAGGGGTATTGGAAGAACTCCAGCACCTTTCTACTGTAACATCCTTAATGTTTCTTGCAGAAATAGTGCCTCCAATCAGAAGTCCACTAAAAGTAGTTCCATCTGATCCCGCTTCAAGAACCACGCCGCTAAGCTGGGACCACCTGGCACCTTCCGACCTGGACACGCTTAATCCTAAACCCAGAATATTTACTTTAGTATGGATAATAACGAATCCGTACTCCGTCGCGGATGGAACGAGATGGATAACATCATCCGGATCGGAGTCATCCAACGCTTCCTGTAGTGTGGTATAAACGTGATTTCCCTGAGGTGCACGGCCGGTGTTGTCGGCCACTCGGATCGTCTGGGCGTCTGCAAAACCGGCCCAGGCAAGCAGAGCCAGTGCGAGGGCTGGTATCAGGGCGAAAGCTCTGCGTAGTGCCTGCATCTTAGCAGAATATGGATTTATGTTAGTCACGCTATCTCTCCTTTTATTGGTGCAGAGTGCCAGATGGCATCCCTGTTCCTGTTTGTATTACTCATCCTTTAATTGTTCCTCATTGTTCTAGTTAATCACTCAGAGCTCGGAGATTCTTCACTTCGTTCAGAATGACATTGGCCCGCGCTGACACCACACCCTCTGGAGTTATTCGGAGAGCCCGCGACCTGCCGTGGACCGAGGCGACCGCTCCCGACTGTCATTCCGAGGAGCCTGCGACGAGGAATCTCACCGGTCTTGGTGATCACTCAGAGCTCAGAGATTCTTCACTTCGTTCAGAATGACATCGCATGTCTCATCCCGAGAGCTCGCGCCCGACTGTCATTCCGAGGAGTCTGTGACCAGGAATCTCATCGGTCTTGGTGATCGCTTAAAGCCCAGAGATCAAGATTGTCCAGAAAATATCCCCCGAGTTGCCGAGTAATTCTGAGCCTTGAAAGGCTCAGAATTGTATCGAGGTGCCGGGCTCACGGGACCCAATTGGTCCAGCCCCAGGTTATCACCCAGAGCTCAGAGATTCTTCACTTCGTTCAGAATGACATCGTACCACGCGTTGACATCGACTCCCTTGCATCGCCCGCCCTGACATCGCACACCCCGACACCCCCTGCTGTCAAGCCGAACTCGTTACCGCAAATCTTCTACTCTGCCTCGCCTCACCAATCGCCTGCCAGACGACTTTAACCGTAGCCGTGACCGGTACCGCCAGCAATAGCCCCACCAACCCGAACAACTCTCCGCCAATCAGTGTCATCAGAAGCACAAGCAGTGGATGCAGGTCCACAGACTTCGACACGGCCACAGGCGTGAATGCCACGTTATCGAGAACCTGCGCGACCACGCCTACGATTACGGGCCCTCCGATAGAGCCCGGGTCACCGGTTTGGAAGAGCATGACTACGGCAGCGAGTCCCATTCCGATCATGGGACCGAATATGGGGATGATGTTCAGCAGTCCCATGAGCGGACCGATAACGAAAAAGTATTTCAAGCCAACGATCCAGAGACCCAGAGTGCTCACTGTGCCCACACATGTGGTTACGACGAGAACACCCCGGATGTATCCACCCAGTTGCTCGTCTACCCGATGGATCAGACGGTAAAAGACTTCGAAATATCTGTTGGGTATGGCGCTCACCAATTGATGGTGAAATAGCGGACCATCCTGAAGCAGGATGAAGATGATCATGGGGGTGAGGAAGACGTAGATCAGGTTGGATGCGACCGTGAGCAGCAGGGCTGTGGCGACCGATAGAGCGGCGCTCGAAAACGCATCGAGCTTTTGCTCAAGTGTCGTCTTGAGATCGAAGTCCTTCATGAAATCACCGGGCAGCTTTTCTTCAAGGACCACCTGCAATCTGGCGATGTGTTCATCCTTGGAGGAACCGAATCCCTCAAGCTGTTGGCCAATCTGGGTGATTTGGGTTTGCACGACCGGGAGTACGAGGTAGATGGTGACTGATAGGAGCGTGAAGATACCCAGGAAGACCGATGCGATGGCCATACTCCTGCTCATCCCGCGTCCCTGAAGCCGTTTGACAACAGGATTCACGAGGTAAGCTGTGAGACTGGCGATACCGAGCACTCTGAGGATGGTTCCGATGTTGGCCAGGGACCACCCGATACCATAGAGCGCACCGAGGATCGCGATGATGATGAACAGTCTGAGTATGAAGGGTCCGAGTTTCATGAGATATATCCTGCCGATATCGAATTGTTCGGGTTATGCCGATTCAGATTCATTTGGCCGTGATTTCATCAATTCATCATAGGTGTGGATGAGCCGCTCTCCCATAATTCTGGATAGCGAACGAATCAGCCGCACACCCAGTTCGGGTTCCCGTCCAATAAGATCATACAAATCCGCCTGGAAGAGGACGAGCAGTTCCACAGGTTCGTAGGCGACGGCCGACGCTGGTCGATGCAGATCGCTGAGCAAGGCGAGTTCCCCGAAGAAATCTCCTTCGGACAGGCGCTGCTGCAGTTCCGAGGAGGCTCCGTCGTCGGATTCCGAAAGGATGTCCACCTGGCCGCTCTGGATGATGTACATCGCGCTGCCGACTTCACCCTGGGAGAAGATGCGTTCGCCTGCCTTGTAGGTTCGATGATAGAGCGCGGGGCGAATCCTGTGGAGATCACGCTTCTGGAAGTCGGAGAATATCGAGAGTCCTGCCAGCAACTTTTCCGATACGGGGTCCTCGGGATCTCGATCGAAGGCCACGTATTTCCAAAATGGGTTAGCCGGTTTGTCTGCCGAGCCAATCACAGGTGCAGCGATCCGGCCTGTGATCTGGTGGATGCCTTCGTCACCGTTGGCTAACGGAGACGAGGAGACGAGTTCGCCTACTTGATCGATGAGTTCCTGGGTGCCCTGAATTTGGTCCTCACCATGCTCGGTCAACGTACGCGCTCGATCCGTGGGTCGCCCGAGCACGCGATAGGTATGTCTGTCACCTGTACCGAGTTCTCCGATTTGCGCGGGTCCCATGTCCACGCCGATTGACAGAACCCAGGAGTCTACCTTGCGTCCCCTTCTGAAGGTGATCCACGCCTCGGCCAGGTCGACGGCCCCATGTGCAGCCTGTCCGGCGTGATCCTTGTAGGGGAGCGGGATCGGCGCGCCAAAGACTGCGCCGACCGCACCTTCTTCATAGAAAAATATGGTGCCGTGGTGCTTGTAGAGGACCTGAGAAACCGCATCCCAATAGTCCTGGAAAAAGGCCACCTTCTCTCTCGCAGACAGGGTCGGATCCCTGGTATCTGATGGGCTCAATCGTGCCCAGAGGACAGAGACAACCTGCTCGCTTCCTTCGGTATTCCAGGCCTCAGGATAACTGAGCACTTCCTCGAGCTGTCCCGCACTTAGCATTGGGCGAAACCGGTCCCGCACTTCGTCCTTTTGCTTGCCTTCGGTGGATGCCAGATAGGCGAGACCCAGAAGACACGCAAGGGCTGTGGAAAGCGTTGGCAAAATGACGGGAATTACAAGGGTGTAGGATTCGAAGACGTAGAACCCCAGGATCCACAGGCTCAGGATTACCGCCACCGTGATGGGGAGGGCGAGGTAAGGCTGCCACTTGATGGCTGCGAAGCCCGCGCCGAATGCCGGGAGTAGCACCAAGAGACACGTAAGAAAGAAACCGGACCATTCGATCTGCCTCGGTGAGATGAGGGTCTGAAGGAACTGTGCATGGATCTCGACCCCGAAAGTCTTTTCATAGTCATACGACTCGGAGAAAAAGGGAGTGCGGTACAGGTCCGGCGTATCGGAAAGCCCAGAGCCGACCAGGACAATTTTGTCCTTGAAGAATCGCTGCGCGAGTGGGGGAGGGAAGCCGGCCACCTGGTGGCTGTGGAAAGCGGCAATACCTCCTGGCATTTCGCGATCCAGTCTGCGATAAAACTGATAAGGCGGGCCCGTGTAGTTGATCACCCTGCGATAGTTGTCATCGTGACCGGGCAGCGCGGGATTCCGTTTCACCCATTCCAGTGCGCGAATCTCGTCCGTGTCCAGACCCTGCCGATGCGCGAACAGCGTGCCGGCCAGCGAGAGTGTATGCTTGCCCTCAATGCCAAGTGCAGCCGTGCCCTCCCGAACGGATTCGATCCCGGTATCTGTAAAGAAGGTCGCATACCCGTAGTCCAGCGCCGCATCCTGAAAGAATGGCATCGCCAGATTTTGGCGAAGCTTGTCGTCTTCACCCCTGTCCAAATAAGAAACCAGTACGACATTTCCTGCGTCTCGAATCGTGTTTCTCAGCAACGTGTCAGCTTGGGCATCGAACGAGTGCTTGCCCAGGAAGAAGTCCACGCCGATCAGTTTCGCCCCACCCAGGTGCAGACTGCGGATCACACTGGCGAGATGCGTTCTCGGCAGGGGCGCCCAGTAGGGGAGATTCGCCTCTTCGCCCACGGTGACGAGGACGATTTCCTGAGACTTCTCACCCTGTGGGCCTCGAAACAGAAATCGCCAGTCGAGCGTCTGTTGTTCGGCCTGGTCGATGGGGCCCAGGAATGTGAGCAGATACGCGAGGATCCCGGCGGCATAGGCCACAACAAGTGCCATCGCAAGAATCGTGGTACGGGAGCGAGAAATTAATCGTGCCAAGGTGCTGGCTCCTTTAGAAAGGCAAAGGCGACGATGGACCACGGACGACAAAGGCAACGGCGACGACGGACGAAGAGTCAAAACCTGACCGTAGACCGAGAACCGTAAGAACTGTGAAGCTCGACCGCGAACGACAGGCAAGAAAAAATCACGAATTGCTTTTGAATTTGTGGTCCGCGGTCAATGGTCCCTCGTCACTTCTGACTCTTCTGCTTTAGCCTTTGACGTTCCCCCGGACTCCGGACATCGGACCTCGGACGCTCTTCACTTCGTTGGATCTGTCCTTTGCATCTTACCCTGAAGCGACTGCAGCATCTTATTTACCGCCGCCACATCCTCCTTGCCTTTCACTTCCATCAGGTAGTTTTGTGCTTCGTAGAGGAAGCCGGCTTTGTAACACGTGGCGGCCTTGAGCAGAGATCTTGTGGTGCCTGTGTATCCTTCGTCTACTTCTTTGAGCGCTTTACCGAGGGCTTCGGATTCTTCCGTGGGTGCGATTTCGACCTGGTTTTTTCCAGTGCTGTGTGGGATGATGAATTCAGCTACCACGGACCACACATAGGTTTTGCCTGGCTCGAGGCCCAGTTCATCTGTTGCTAGTGTCGTGTCCTGGAGGCTTTTCGTGGCGAGTTCTTTGCCGTCTGAAGATTCCAGGGTGAAGGTGTACGATTCGGCGCCTTCGAGCGCATCCCAGGAGAAGTTGAAACCGGTGTGGCTTATACGAGTGTTCAGCGGTGATGCACCTGTTAATGGAAGATTCCTTGCCATCCCGTGCACCACCGGCCGGTCCGTTTCTTCCTGGGCGCCTATCATTTCATCCAGCGTGCCCATGAGGCGTTCCATCCGAGTTCCGCCGCCTGCCTTTTCCTTTTCTACTTTGTGGGCCTTCCCGGCTTCGATTTCTACCGTTCTGCCCGAGAGGTAAATGAGTACCGCTTTGCCTTTTTTGACCTTTGCCTGATCGCCCGCAAAGAGCTGGCTGCCCACCGCGGCCATGTCGGTCTTTCCGTCTTTACGTATGATGCTCACATCACCTTTGACTTCGGTGACAAAAGCCAGTGCGTCTTCAGCTCGCGTGTCCGAAAAGAGGATTGCGCAGAGCAGAACGCCGGACAGAATCGTCAGTAAATTCCTGAGGCGGTTCATTGTATAGCTCCTTGGTTTTATCTGATGTGTGGGATGATCAGCCTCGAATACCGCGCGCTTTGGGGCCTGCAGTCCCGGATTTGGCTTTGGCCTTGCCCAGCCAGGTTTTGGCCTTCTGATGTTTAGGATTGATGTTCAAAACCTTTTGCCATGCTTCTGCGGCTGCCGGCCAGTTCGACTGTTTCCACGCCACAGAACCGAGCATGAAATGAGAGGCCACGTGTCTGGGATTTTTCTCTGTGGCCTGCTCGAAAGCCGCTTTTGCTTTTTTCAATTTACCCTGACCCAGATAGGCGCTGCCCAGACCAAAATAGGCCGATGCCAGGTGGCTGTTGAGTCGAATGGACCGGCTGAGTTCCTCGATCGCCTCTGGATACCTCTTTTGTTTCCTCAGGGATGTCCCAAGACAATAGGCTGTTTTCGCGTCCACGGTGTCCATCTGGCTCGACCGCTCGAAGGCCGAGACGGCTTCTGCATAAAGCTTTCGCCGGAGGTAGGTCATCCCCAGGTTAAAGTTGGCGCCGGCCAGCGCGAGTCTGGAGTAATCATCGAGTTCAATGGCTTTGTCCGGAGGAAAGTGGGCGAGAGATTCTTCGGCTTTCTCGAATTCCCCTTCTCGGCGGTACCGATTCGCCATGGTGGTGACCTGGTCCACCTGCTGCGCCATTGCTGCCAGAGCGGGTGTGAGAGCCCTGGTCATGATCTTGGGTTTGGGCGCATCGGGCATCGCCTCTACCGCCTCGAACACGTCTTCCTCTTCCATCAAATCCGCATCATCTTCCTGTGCTGCGGTGAGCTGTGGGAGGATGAGCATCGCCACGAAAACCAGGCCAACCCATCCGGTTCTGCGAATAGATACCATTTCGTTTCTCCTTTAAAAGATTCGGGCGAGAGACCTGGGGTGAATGCCAGAGGTCTACCGCTTTCCGGCAGCCGCCCCTGGTCCCGGCACCCGTGTTACTGTTTGCTCAACGTGAGTTCCAGTGCGCCAGCGCTAAGGCTGACGACTTCGAGCATTTTTGCCTTCACCATCTGGCCGTCCAGTTCTTCTGCCAGTCCTTCGGGTCCTGCCTTGCAGGTGATCTCATAGGTAGCCACACCCGCTGTGTATCCTCGTTTGACGACTTCCGATACGCCGGTGACCGTTGTCTTGACCAGTCCCTCGAAGACTTTGAGGTCGCCGAACCGGGCGCCTTTGAGCGTAACCACGACTGCCGATCCCTGGGTCGCTTTCTTGCGCCAGTCTTCAACAATGCGTGGGATCAGTTTCGTCGCCAGTTCCGAGGTGGCCTGCGTAATGGCTTCCCGTCCGCCTGAGATCTTTTCTATGACGGGAGAGAACTGGCCTGTGCCGATGTCTGATCCGATGATCTTTCCGGAGTCCGTCCAGATCATCTTCCCGGTTGCGGTGGCCTGGGCGGATACGGTTTTCGCACCGAAGATTTCGACTTCGTTCGAATTGGCAAAGGCCTCGCCGACAATGATGAGGTCTGCGCCGTACAACAGGCCGATCGCGGCTGCCGCACCTGCATCCCCTTCGAGGGCGGCGAGACTCTGGGATCGATCCAGATTCGCCTGGGCGGTGCTCCGATCGATGAAGTTGAACCGATCACTTTTTTCGAGAAAGGCATTCATCATAATGGTTTCGGATATGCCCAGACTAACGGATACGTCCTTCCAGGCGTCCACCATATTGCGTTCACGCATCAGGACGGTTATTCTCGGGCTCTTGACCTGCTCGATCAACAGACCCAGTGCAGCCAAATCTTTCTCCAGGTCGCCGATCTTGGCAATGGCTCGAACGGTTACCGTAAAGGTTTCTTCATCTGTTTTCCCGGATTTGAGGACATCATAGCTCTGGATATATCCGCTGGTTTTGCTTGAAATCTTGTCCGTGACAATGGCTGCATTTTCGGTCATGGTTTCTGAGAATACCATTGCACCCATGGCTTGCTCAACCGCCTGACGTAATGCGTCCTGAGTGGCCTTGTCTCTGGCATTGGCCACATTGCCACCAATGATTCCGGCAATTCCCTCAGCCTCAACGGTAGCAGTACGCGTTCCCTGTGCGACAACGGTACTACTCGCCACCCAAAGAGCTGATACACACAGCAAGCTGATCAAATAACGACTCACAACAAACTCCCTTCACATCAATTGCGATCACTTAATGGCGATAACTGAGAAATGATTCCTGCCCAGGGTCATTTTGGCCGTTGCCACGCAAGGTTTCGGACCACGGACGACAGGCCACGGACCACAGACGACAGGCCACGGACCACAGACGACAGACCACGGACCACGGACCACGACCGCCCCCCGGACTTCGGACACCGGACTCCGGACGCCTCTTGCCTTACCCCTCCGTATCCGACACCGACCCAACCCTAACACCTCCCACGTATCGGCTGAGATAGTATCGTTTGTTGAACCGACTTACGGTAACTCCCTTGCTGCAGCAGGAGTGGACAAAGCGCTCGAGTTTGGGGTTTTTCGGGTCCTTGCCCATGAACATGCCCACGTGCGTGATGTAGTTGTCCGAACCCCCATTCTTGTTGAAGAAGATGAGGTCACCCCATACGAGTTCTTCACGCGCTTTGAGCTTGAGCGGCAGGCGCTTGAACTGGTCTCGGCTGACTCTGGGTATTTTGATGCCCTGGTCTCTGTAGATACCCTGCGTGAATCCGGAGCAGTCGGTGCCACTTTTCTTGGCGGTGCCACCCCATTTGTAGGGCGTTCCCAGGTAGTCGTTGATCGAGGCCTGGATCAGGGACCGGTGAACAGCTTCCAGGGTGGCGGCCAGATCTTTCTTTTTTGATGGAGCAGGAGTGGCAACTTTTTTCTGGGCTTTGACAGCTGCCTTTTTCTTCTCGGGTTTTGGTGTCGATGCTGCCACCACAGGTGGTGCTTTCTTTTCCGGATTTGGTTCGGGCGCTACCACCGGAGGGGATGTTTCTTTCGTAGGCTTCGACGCGACAGCTGCAGGGACTTCCTTTTTCTCCGGTTCCGGCTGTGGCGCTACGACGGGAGGCGCCTTC